>OGLN01001636.1_pt1 | contig 15404 bp, 10 predicted proteins | sample 1572641 | NCBI WGS metagenome assembly OGLN01 (sample SAMEA2581903, study PRJEB24529) | metagenome | biome: Human gut stool | place: China | collected 2011
TATCAGCTAAAGCCGGAAAAACTTCGCAAGGTGACCGCAAGGCCATGGGCGAGTTCATTAATTTCTGTCCCATTATATCCATTGAAGGCTCACAGATGAACCGCTTTGACGTACCCCGTATGTTGGAACAGCTGAAACGGGTATATGTCGAGCGTGTCGTCCGTAACGGGTTTGAAGATAACAGCCTTTACAATGATGAATTGATGAAGCTGAATGATCTGGAGTTACAAGAGTTTGATGACTTGAAAAAGATTATCGGCCAGACCAAGGCTATGCCCAAGACAAATCAGGTGGACATCAATAATCAGGGATTGAACAACGAGGAGTACGAGGAAAAGGAGAAACTGGAGAAGAAACCCAAGAAGAAACTTACAGAAGAAGAGCAGAAACGACTGGAAGAACTGAAAAAGAAAACCAAAAATAGGGAAGCTGCCATTTCCATACTCCGTGGCATCTCTATCCGTATGCCCTTGTTGATTTATGGTGCGGAACTGAGCGATGAAAATCAGGAAATCACGATTGACAATTTCGCCTCACTCATTGACTCGCAGTCATGGGAAGAATTCATGCCTAAGGGAGTGACCAAGCAGAAGTTCAACAGTTTCAAGAAATATTATGACCCTGAAATATTCTGTGCTGCAGGAAAACGAATCCGTGCAATGGCCCGTGCCGCGGATAAGCTGAGTATAGAGGAACGAATTGAGCGTATTACGGACATATTCAGTACTTTCCGTAATCCGGACAAGGAAACGGTGCTTACTCCGTGGCGTGTGGTAAACATGCACCTCGGTGACTGTTTGGGAGGCTACAACTTCTATGACAAAGAGTATGAGAATGTAGTTTCTGAACCACGGTTTATGGACAAAGGAGAGGTTACCGCAGAAGTTTTCTCCCCTGAATCCCGTATTCTGGAAATCAATTCTAAATCCGGACTTTATCCGCTTTATATGGCATACGGCATTTACCGTGCAAAGGTAAAGACTTCTCTTTTTTCTGTAGAAACAGTAGAGGAGCAACAGGCTGTATGGGACAAGGTAATAGCCGAAAACATCTTTGTCATCTGTAAGACTCCAATGGCGAAGAGTATTACCAAACGTACACTTGCCGGATTCCGTAAAGCAAAAGTAAATACAAGATATTTTGAAGATTTAATCAACCAGATTAAGAACAAACCGGAAAACTTTATAGCCAAAGTTGCCAAAGGTCGTTCTTACTGGAAAGCCATAGATAATGACAATATGAAATTTAATGCAATAGTGGGAAATCCACCGTATCAGGTAACAACTGAAAGGACAAGTGATATGCCTGTATACAATTACTTTATGGATGTATCTTTTAAAATTTCAGATAAAGTGACCCTTATAACACCAGCTCGATATCTATTTGATGCAGGGAAAACACCGCATGAATGGAATATGAAGATATTAAACGATGTACATTTTAAGGTTATTTGGTATAAGGCAAAGAGTACTGATGTCTTTCCAAATGTAGATATAAAAGGGGGCGTTGCTGTTTGTTATCGTGACGTAAAACAAGATTTTGGGAAAATTGGTTTTTTTACAGCTTATCAAGAACTTAATGGTATATACAGCAAAGTTGTTGGGACCAATGAGGTTTATTCACCATTGAGTGAGATAATTTATCCACAAAATAAATTTAACTTAACCGCACTTTATGATGCTTACCCAAAATTAAAAACTAAGATTGGTAGCAATGGTAATGAACGTCGTTTAACAACATCTATATTTGGTCTCGAAGAAGTTTTCCATTTAAGTAAAGAAAATGACAATGATATTAAAATATTAGGGTTAATTAAAAATACAAGAGAAATCAGATGGATAAGCTCAATATTTATAGAAGAGCATCCTTGTCTTAGTAAATGGAAAGTCATTGTCCCTAAAAGCAATGGGACAGGTACTATTGGTGAAGTATTATCAACACCGGTGATTGGAGAGCCGTTGATTGGTTATACACAGTCTTTTATAGGTATTGGCGCATTTGAAAGCCAAACGGAAGCAATGGCAGCATTAAAATATATCAAAACAAAATTTGCAAGAACTTTACTTGGAATACTAAAAGTTACACAAGATAACAGTAAAGAAACTTGGAGATTTGTGCCGCTGCAAGATTTTACAGAATCAAGCGATATTGATTGGACCCTATCTATTCCTGAAATAGACCAACAGCTCTATGCTAAATATCATCTATCAGATAAAGAAATAGCATTCATAGAAAAAATGATAAAACCAATGTAAAAATATTGTTAAAGTTGGAATGACACCAAACCTTAACGGTAGTGTAAAATAAATTGTGTCACGCATTATTTCCCATTAGAAAACACATCGGTCGGCAAACGGCCAGTTCCTGTGGCGGGATCCCGTCCCGACGAGCACAAAATTACAATAATTTAAATCGCTCTCCAAACTTTATGGCTAATTGTTGTGAGATTGTAGCCCAGTTTGCCAGTGGCATGGTCCACTTCTTCCGTATATTTCGGTATGCAAGATATACCAGTTTTTCAAGGACTATATCCGATGGGAATACGCCCTTGTTGTTTGTTACCTTACGGATTGAGGATGTAAATTAAACTGTGTTTGCAAAGTTAATATTTTATTTCTTTGCTGACACAGTTTAATTTACATCCTTTTAATATTTGATTGATATAAAACAAGTTGTGCTAATTTGCACAACTTGTTTTTTGTAATCCAGTTTACTTTTGAATGGGGGATATTTTTTTTATCTTCGAAGTATCGGATAACTGTATATTAATTGTGCTAGGCCATGTTGTCTTATTGTTGATAATCGCCTGTTCAATTGTTTTTAATTGTGTATTGTCCATCTTGGTAGGAGGTGTACATCGATCTACTAAAAATGGTATTATTGCAGAAATAATCAATGCAGCAAAAGCTATTTTCAAAGAACAGTTCGTTTTGTTTATTTGTTTTTCAAAATTTCTTTGTTCTATTGATTTAAAATTGTTTTTTACTAAATCTTCAAGTAAAGGAAGTGGATAAATCACTTTATTCGCATATTTTTCCAAATAATCTACAAAATCAACATAAACTTTATGTTCTGCATTTATAGGAACTAAATAAGTTATATCATTTCCCATTCCCCAAAATGTATCATCTGAAGACTTGTATTTATATTTCTTCCTATCATATAATACTCTTTCTTCGTCAGTTTTAAGATTAAATGATAGTGTCTGTATCCTTATAAAATGTTCTTGTTCAAGTTCTTCTATTAAATATAAAATATCTGCAACTTGGAAATAATTTTTCCTTAAAGCATCCCAGTCAATATTAGTCTGTGTAGAATAAAAAAACAATGCTTTTTGGGGAGTCAACATCCATCTTAAAGCAAAACATTCTAATTCCTTACGCAATAATCTTGCCACTTGAAGTTCTTCAAGTCTTGCGGATTGTTTTAGTTGGACAAGTTTTTCAACCAATTGTTGTTCGTTATATGTTAATTGCCTCATTGCTCAATTATATTGTATATCGTTTCTTGAATTATATTTATATTTTTCGGAAACCATATTTGTTTTCTCTATCTCTAAATGCATCTTCACCGCCTTCCAAAATATCACATACGTGTTCCCTAATACCACATTGGTTTAATAGTGAAAGTTCATTACTGTTTATACGTTGTTTACTATTTTCAATACTTCCAAATACATATTGAAATTTTATATTATTATCATTAGGAGAATTTTTACCATTTTGATTAGCAACAATGATTTCTTCAGAATCTGCCCCTACAACAATATTAGGATTATGAGTTACTAAAATTATTTGACGCTCTCTTTTTTTCTTCTTTATGTATTTTACGAGTTCATTATATATAGCTCTATTATCCAAATTATCCTCTGGTTGGTCTATAAGAATTGGACATTTTTTATCGGAGAAATCTAAAAGTAATTTTAGTATTACAAATGAACGTTTTCCAGGAGACATATCACGTAAATTGTCTCCGTCATATTCAACATTTAATGTTAAATCAAACCAACATTCAGCTAAAAGTTTTGATACAAAACTTTGTATGTCATATCCGTTTTTAAAAGTAAGTTCATTTTTAACAGCTTTATTTAGTAATTCCTTTAACCACACCATCACATTAGTTTTGGTCTTTTTTTGATACTCTGCTATTGTTTTTGAAATTAGATCATTCATAGCTGCAGAACGTAATGATAGGCATTCGTTCAACATCTTTTCCAATGATGGCTTTAATATTATTTCAGAAGATAAATTAACGTCATCATGTTGTAATCGCATTTCGGAAGCAATATTATTTATCTTATCTAAATATGATATATGTAATTGCAATAATTTTTGTCCTATTTTTTTGTATTCATCACGCAATCCATTGGCTATCTCTGTTTCCTTATTTATTAAAGAAAGTTTTGAGTTTAAAAGAGATAAATTATCAATTACCTGATTTAATGATTTGTTTTCTTCAAAAATACTCTTGCCATCTTTATATCCATTGCTTTGAATTATGACTTGTATCTTTTCTTGTATAGACTTTAATTGCTCATTCTCCTGTAATATGAATGTATCAATAGCCTTATAAATATTTTTATTAGCATCAATAATGGAGTTTTTAATTGATGTGATTAAACTATTGCAATGCTCTTTGGATAATCCTAGAAAAGAAATTGTCGTATTTAGAACAACAAATTTTTCTTCACTAAGCTGCTTTAGGGATTTTATTTCTTTTTGATGCTCTTGTTCAAATAATTTGAGTTGATTTAACTCCTCAACGGATTTTTCATACGCAGCCATCAACTCTTGATTGCTTGTTAGTTTTGATTGCAAACCAATACGTACTTCTTGCAATTTTGATATTTCTCGTTTAATACCTTCAATATCACCTATGTTTTTAATATTTAAAATCTTCTCATTGTACAATCTTCTTTTTTCAAAATAGAGTGATACATTAGATTGTATTATTGAAAACATATCAGATATATCAGATTTATATTTCTCATAAAATGTTTTCTTTTCTGGATTATCGAGTAATATTTGTAATAGTAACTTATCGGAATATTTTATATCAGCAATCTTATTAATATGGTTTTGAGGAAAATATTCTATATTTTTTTGATTATTCTCTTGTCCATCTCTCCAATATACATGAACATTATCCCCTAACTTTTCGATAAAATCTTTATTTTCAATATTTAGTGTATCATCGAACTTAATAGCAATCGAAGATAATAGTGTTGATTTCCCTGTAGAACGTCCACCTATTATAGTATTTAAATTTTGATTAAGAAGAATTTCTTGATGCCAAATTCCTGCTGTATTTAATTCTATTCGGTCAATAACATTATAATCATATTTTAAATCTGGCTGAGTTTCTGATATTTTAACGCGTTCTTCTGGCTCAAATATAATTTGTTTAAGTCCATCAAAAGTAGGATCAGCCTTTATCCATGTAATTCTATTTTCGTTATATATTCCAACTTTGTCTAATGAATGTGCATCTGATCCTGTAATGCAGGGCTTTAAACTACCACAACTATTTATAACTTCTTCTATTGATGTCTTTTTACCCAAAAAATATTCAATATCATTTGGATTTCCTGATAGAATTATATCTGCCATTCGACAGATTTCATTCTTAATTGGACGTAATCCTCCATCATGCTTTAACAGACCACTAATACCATCATTTGAGCTATTGGATAATGCTATAATAATTTTGTTTTTAAAGAAATTCTTTTCGATAATTTTTCGAAGATCAGAATATGAAATAGCCATAACTCCAATTGCTTCTTTTACAGCTGCATCTTCTGGATATGTTAAATTATTTTTAATAGTACGTCCTAACTCTACTAAGTCTTCTTTAACACAAGAATATGTATGATCTTTATATTGAAATTTTATTTCCCGAAAAAATTCTCTATTTAATTCTTCTTGTGTTAATGATGGATCAAAAATAGCATGGATATTTATAGGAGTACCTTTTCCTGTAACGGGTTCTATACGCATCTCAACATTGGGCAATATGAATTTATCATTCAAACGACCTTGCAATTTATATTCTTTTACTTTTAAATAATTATCAATTGAAAAATAATCAGTTATGCCAAATACTGAAATATCAGAATCTTCTAATTTTTGAATATACTTTGGCCATGCTACTTCTGGGTTTCCATATTGATTATTTTTAGCTGTTTCTGGTGTATGTATATGCAAATCCCATTTGCGCCATTCAGAACCTCTATTCATATATTTTTTTAATTAACGTGAGTTTTACGAAATACAAAAGTTTGTAAATTTGATGATTAGCTAAATTTGTTGTAACTTTATGGTACCGATTTACAAAAGATTACAAACAATAATTGCTATGACTATTAGGAACAAAGTTATAAAATTATTTTTTTATGGCAGATGATTTCTTCAAATTTTTTGATATAATGATGACAAAATATAGGTAGGATTTCACTGAGTGTGTCGGACTAGTGAGAAGTCGGTTCAGGTACATCATGTGAAACACAATTTTTTATATTCTCCTTGCGAATTGGAAAGTCAGGTGCGACCTTGAAAGGATAACGACACGCCACCCTCAATGAATCAAAATAGAACCACTCGGTTTCTCCTTCGCCTATGATGGCGATACTTTTCGTCACTGTTCGCCTCATATCATTAGTCGTTTAGGTTGATGTATTGACTGCCAAGGAACGGAAGCTTAACTAATTTACCCTGTTTGTAAGCATTATACGGGGAAAGATTCTTGTGCAGGCCTAAAGATGAAAGACGTACTATTTTAGTCTCGCCATATTCGTCTTTGTCCGTAAACCATATTGTGTCACGGCGAATGAAATCCTCATTAAGAAGATTGATGTCGTGTGTTGTCAGTAACATTTGAGATGTTCCTTCGCTGTTTGCTAAAAAGACTTTTATAAAATAAGCCAGCAGTTCATAATGGATGCTTGTTTCTACTTCGTCAATTGATACAAACCGGTTGGTCTTCAACAAGAAGTTCAGAATTACGGCCATTCCTAAAAATCTCATTGTACCATTGGATTCATATTCTTCAGACAAATCGTATAGTTTGTCGCCAACCTTATGCTTGAAAGTCAATTCTGCATTTGTGATTTTCCCTTTTCTAAGCATTTCAGCTTTTGCCTCATTATCAATAGGGGCATTCTGAATCAGTTGTTCCAATTCCGGAGTAATCAGTTCTTCCTCTTCGTGCAATACAACATCTTCTATGTTGAAATCAGATGCTTTCAGGAAGTTTAATATGAACTTCTTTAAATCTCCTGTTTCATCTTTATCCAATCGTGATTTTATATATCCCGAAAGCAGCATACCAGGAGCCAATACATCTTTAACCTGTTTGGCAAAGTAATCGTACACATCGTTCAACTTGGTGCGTTCCACATTACTTTTGCCAAATGCGGCAAGCACACTGCAATTATTGATAGTGTTGCCGGAAATCACATCCTGACTCTTCCGTGGCATTTTCAGATTTACGCCGAAATCTATTGTTGTGGAATCTGTTGTTGCGTCATAACTGCGGCTATATAATTTGGTAGGACGAACAGAGTCGTAAACAATCAATGTCTCAGAATAGATATATTTTGCGTCCAATTCAAAAGTAAGGATATACTTCGACTTATTGATGTAGAATACCATAGACAGCTTCGTCCTTTCATTCCTTGACGTGTCATCCAGCATAAAAGGAACAACCCCTGTCTTCTCATTCCGGTCTTTTGGCATCCTAAGAACAAGCATTCTGAAAAATTCCACAGCATTCAAGATATTAGTCTTGCCGGAAGCGTTAGCACCATAGATGATACCCAATTTCAGCAATCTTACTCCATCCTTCACTTCATATGAATATTCGTCAGACATGAAAGTGTCTGACGAGGGTTCAAAACTTATCTTTTGTGGAGACTTTATTGAGAAAAAATTTTCAATGGTGATTTCTGCTATCATACTTGTTGAATTTATCTGTTACATAATGCAAAGATAGGAATAAAGTTTATATATAAAAAATATAACGTGTGTTTTCGTAGAAAAATTACAAAATTTGAATTCAAATTAAAATTTTTATGTATTTAAATGGTAATAAAGCACAATCATTATAAAGAAACGTCAGCCCGAGCTGTTCGGAAAGCGGCTTGACAAATTTATAGAAAACACCCGGCAAGGCGTTATGTATGGTGAGTGGAACGATAACGGCAGACTGCTGATGTAATCAGCGTATGTTTCCTTATTAGAGCGTCAAAAAAAGTTCTGCAAAAGGCATCCGCAATACAGAAAAAATCTATAACTTTGTCATCGTTGGTTATTTTTTATATAAAAGCATTGATTCCGGTTTTTGGCTGTTCTTTCTGTCAGACAATGACTTTAAAAAGTAAAAAGCGCCAGGGAGAATAAGGCCTATTGCAACTTGATTGGGATGAAGAATATAAAGGTTCTCTAATGTACTGAAGTATGGAAGAAAATAATATAATTATCTATACCGCTGCTGATGGGCTGTTATGAATTTTTTAAGATATGAGTTATGAAAAAAATATTTCTACTTTTATATTTGTGTGTTATTCTCAGTAATATCGCCATATCACAGAACATAATGGATGTGAAACAATATTCATTTAGGTCATTAACTTATAATGATACACGTTCTTTCAGGATTGCTTTACCTGCTTCGGCTTATCCAAATGTAAAGTATAATGTGCTGTTTGTCCTGGATGCAGATTATACCTTTGATGTGATCGCTTCGACAGCCGTTTATTTACAGACCTTTGACTATATTCCTCCAACGGCAGTTGTAGCAATCGACTATTCAACTCCCGGAAATAGAAATGATGTAGGATACGACTTGTCCGGCAACAGTCTTGATTCAAGCGGAGAAATGTTTTATAAATATGTTAATACCGATTTGGCAAAGGAAATAGACAGAATTATTCCAACATCAGGTTTTAATACGTTAGTTGGCCATTCATATACGGCAAGCTATCTGAACTATTATATCGATGCAGGGAATGATAATATGACGTCATATATTCTATTCTCGCCTGAAAAGATGGAACGGATGCCTGGCTTTGAAACCAAGTACAAGACAAAGAGTCCGAGTGCCCGCATAATTACAGCTATGGATGATACTGAAGAAAGACAGACTTTTGGCCGGAATTTGTATGAGAACTTTCAGAAAATGAAATATGACGTTAAGCTTCACAGTATTAAAGCAGACCATATGTCTGTAATTCCGGCAGGGATTATGCAAGCCTTGACAAGCTTGTATGACAAATATTACAATATAGACAGTATATACGCTGCCATAGAACGTTCGGACGTTCCTTTATGGGAGACTTTTACAAGCATAAATGAAAATAACAGAACTCTTTATAAACAAGAATTACCAGTTTCAGGCTCATGCATTTCTGCTTTCTTGTGGACGGCCATTCAAAAAGACGAAAAAGAATCAATAGACAAATTACGCGTTTATTATGAGAAAGCCTTGGAAAGTGAAAACTCTGATCCTAATGCATTAGGCGTTATGGGAGATCTGATGAATAAGCTTGGCTTATGGAAAGAGGCAGATTACTACTTGCAACGATGTCTGGACAGATATAAAAAATTGAAACAAGAACATGAAACACTGTATTGGAGAAGAGTGTACTCATTGAATGTCTTACCTAAACTCGGGCAATATAAAAAGGCATGGAAGATATTAGAAGAAGGGAAAAAGATATATCCCGATGATAAAGCTATATTCTGTTATTACCAAGGAGTGTTATCAATAACAAACGATTATCTTATAAAGAAAGGCATAGAACAAATGAAAATTGCACTGAAATATCCCGATGTACTGAAAAATAATTTTGTGAACTCGGATGAAGCAGAAGCTCTTTTGAAAAAAGGAATATCAAAGGAAAAAGGTGTAATGCCATAGATTCTCCAATTGGATAAGAAAAATAAGTAAAATTACAAATGAATACGGGTAATCATGCTCCATTAATTCAGAATATTGTTAAGGTTTGACTAGACGTAAGAATCTAAAATCTTGATATATGGTTATGATTTAAAAAAATAATGCTAACTTTGCAGTTAAGCATGCATTGGCTTGCGGAAAATCTTGAATTTAAGATAAAAATATGATAGAGCAAGTTTTGATAAAGAATTATAAGTCGATAAGAGACTTGTCGCTGCCGTTGAACAGACTTAATGTGCTTATTGGTTCAAACGGTGCGGGCAAAAGCAACTTTATTTCATTCTTTGAACTGATTAAGGCTATCTATGAACAAAGGTTTGGAAGCTATACGTTGTCAAAGGGTGGTATAGATAATTTGTTGTATCATGGAAGAAAGAAATCCGCGTCAATAGAAGGATTGATAGATTTTGATAATACCAATGCTTTCTTTTTTGAGATAAAACCGGCACAGTCGAACAAAGGCTATCTTGAGAATACCGGCGACTATTTTAATTGTCATCAAAGCAAGATAAAAGATTATCCGCAGTGGAACAAAACATTATGGGATTCTGCCGTGGAAGAATCTTCGTTGGCATATAACACTAAATGGAGAGCGGCCTATTTGAGGACATATTTAAAAAGTTTTATGGTGTATCATTTTCACGATACAAGCTTCACTTCTCCTATGCGTGGTGACTGCAACATAAACGACAATGAATGTCTGCGTGATAACGGTTCAAACCTGGCAGCTTATCTGTATTACCTGATGCAGAGCGACGAAAAGGCTTTCCGCCTTATCGAGGGTGTTGTACGTTCCGTGGCGCCTTATTTTAAAGGCTTTAAGCTTCGCCCTGACGCCAACAATAACAACAAGATTCGTCTTGAATGGGAAGAAAGAGACACGGATATGTATCTCGACGGATACAGTTTTTCTGACGGCACGCTGCGTTTTATCGCTTTGGCAACGTTGTTGTTGCAGCCGAAAAAGCCTGAGGTTATTATTATTGACGAACCAGAACTCGGACTGCATCCTGCTGCTATCAATAAGTTGGCTGAGATGGTGAAAAGTGCTTCTGTAAAGAGTCAGATAATCTTGTCTACCCAGTCAACAAATCTTGTCAACTGCTTTGATGTTGACGACATTATTGTGGTAGACCGTGCCGACAGCCAGTCGGTGTTCCGTCATTTGTCAGGTGATGAATTGAAAAAATGGATGGACGATTATAATCTCACTATCAGTGACCTGTGGGAGAAAAACATGATAGGAGGGCAGCTGTGAAACGTTTGTATATCGTTGTGGAAGGGCAGACAGAACAAGAGTTTGTCAACAGTCTTATTGCTCCATATTTGCAGAAGTCTGAAATATATAGCGTCACGCCCGTTTTGATACGCACAAGCAGGAGCGGACGTGGAGGCATGGTTAACTATCAGCATCTGTATAATACTATAAAGATGCTGCTTGCGTCATCGCAGACAGACTTTGTTGTTACTACTTTAATCGATTTTTTCAGACTGCCTAATGATATGCCGAATTATGCAGAGTGTACGGCTATTAAGGATAAAACACAATGTGTTGAGGCTTTGGAAAATGCTGTTGATGACTCTGTGTGTGATTCGCGTTTCTTTTCTTACATACAGTTGCATGAGTTCGAGGCTCTTTTGTTTTCAAACAACAAAGGTTTTGAATTTTACTTTTCAGACGAGCATGCAAGTAAAACAGCCTCAATAATTTCTTCTTATGACAATCCTGAGAACATAAACTCTTCTCCTGAAGGTGCGCCGTCAAAACGGCTATTGGCAATAAAACCTGACTACAACAAGGTGCTTGAAGGCAATCTTATTGCGCTGGAAGTAGGAATAGAGGCCATAATAGAAAAATGCCCGCGCTTTGCAGAATGGATGAATAGCATTGTCGAGAAGTGTAAAGATTAGGATGCTTTATTCCTAATAGCTGTTTGTACTAATAATCCCAATAGGTACCTGTTTTTCTTGCCGTTATGGTTATATTAAATTACTTTTACCTATAATGCAAGTATTCGCACGTGGATAAAACTGATAAGATTACAATTTAAAGGCAATCATGCGTTGCCGGCATATGTATAAAATTATAATGACATGAGAATATTTATCGCAATACGATTTACTGAAGCGTTCAAGTCTTCAATATTGGATGCACAGGACGGACTGAAGGAATATGGAGTAAGGGGCAACTATACGCAGCCGGAGAACCTGCATCTTACGTTGGCATTTATCGGCGAAACGGAAAGGGTGGAGGAGATAAAGGCAGCTGTTGATGCCGTTAAGTTTGAGCCGTTTGTAATCAGAACGGGCAAGATGGGATGCTTTAACGGCAGAAGCAGGGTGGTGTGGCTCGGCATAGAAGGCGAGGACAAGGTGAAGGCTATAGCGCAACAGCTGAGACGCAATCTTGACCAACGCGGCATTGACTATGCAAAGGGTAAGTTCAGTCCGCATATCACTCTTGTGCGCCAGCCGTCGGAAATGCCTCTTGACATCGACGTGGAGAGCGAAAGCATGACTGTAAGCAAGATTTATGTAATGAAGTCGGAACGGATCAATGGACGGCTCGTTTATACGGCTTTGTAATTGATTGATGATAAGTCAGCGCAACTGAGTCTGAAGAATAGAGAGGGAGTTTTGTCATTATAAAATTACGAACTGATTCATAATTATAATTTGATTGCAGTTACAGGTTGAATTTTGAAAATAGTTAAAGTTATTATGAAACTTAGACGCATAATATTATTTTATTTTGTATGCCTCGTAGGTGTTGTCAGTGCATTTGCCGCAAACGGTCATGAGATAAGATTTATTTATTGTTCTGACCTTCACTACGGAATAAAGCGACAGTTTCGGGGAGAGAAGGTTGATGCCTATAAGGTCATTGGCGAGATGGTGAAGTCGTTTTATCTGCTCAATAAAACAGATTTGCCCTCTGACGGCGGAGTAGGTGAGGGAACAAAGTTTGGCGAACCGGATTTTGTTGTGTGTACGGGCGATATATCGAACAGAATGCATGATGGGGTGTGGCAGGCATGCACATCATGGAGGCAGTTTGAAAAAGACTGGATAGAAACACTCGGATGTCCCATATATCTTGTTCCCGGTAATCATGACATATCAAATGCCATAGGATATCCGAAGACTCTTACACCTGCCAAGGATGAAACAAGTGCTATAGAAATATACAATCATAACATGCCGGAATTTGGCAGTCAGAAAATTTCGTCTTTTGATTATACAGCCAATAAAGTTCATTACACTTTTATAAAAGACAATCTCCGGTTTGCTTTTGTGGGGATATGGCCGGACGGCTTTATGCGTTGTTGGTTAGACAGCATATTTAAAGATGACCCGGCAACATCCACAATACTCTTCGCACATGATCCGGTTAAGGCTGATGCCAAACACTTTACAAATCCTAACTTTCCGTATGACATAAACAGTAAGGATAAATTTGAAAATCTGTTGGGCGATACGTGTAGCGTAAATGCCATTGACATGAGACCTGTTGGCAACTGGAACAGGCTGGAGAGTTTTTTAAAGTCTCATCCTCAGATAAAGGCATATTTCCACGGAGACTGCAACTATAATGAATTCTATGACTGGAAGGGCACGGAGGGAAGCATATCCTTGCCTGTGTTCAGGGTTGACTCGCCGATGAAAGGAGAGTTGTCGGCAGACGATGAAAGCAGGCTTTCATATCAGGTGGTATGCATAGATACAGAAAGCAGGGTCATAACAGTGAGGGAATGTCTTTGGAACAAGAACGGTAAGACCTCTGTAAATTGGGGCAAGATGAGGAGCATTTCATATTGATGATGTCAGGTAATGACCTTATGGTCATTTATCTTTGATAAAAGCAGGTTTTAACCTATCATCCGCGTGAAAGATTATTGTTGCAGATATCTGCCGCTTCTGACAAAATCAACAAGCAGCTGTTCGTATTCTGCTTCGCCCTGAATGTAATATTTACGGCTTACACGCTGAAATTTCTCGTATATCTTTTCGGCCTTGCTGCTGTCTGCCTCGTGTATCATGGCGAGGGCGTATTGAACGCGCAGGGCTGAAGGACGGAAGACAGACTGCACTTGCAGGTATTTGCTGATTGACTTGTCAAGTAGCCTGTTGATGTCTTCGGGATAGTGGGGACGTATCAGCGTGAGGTAAATGCGTTCCAAGGTCAGTTCGTTGCGGTAGATAGTAACCATCCGGCTCATGTGCGGCTCGGCGCGCTGCATGATGGCGTTGGCCTTGCCGAAGTCCATGTGCAGCATGGCTAACGATAAGTCGGACGAAAGTGCCATGACGTGTATGGGGTTGCTGAAGTTGATGTCGCGGTCGTCGCACATGTATGTCATGGCCTCAAGCCGTGATGTGTCGTTCTGCATAAGATATCCGATGAGGCGCATGGAGCGCAGAAATACCATCGTGGAAAACTCGTCTTTGTGAAGATTGAGCATGTTGAGACCGTCGTTGGGCAGCCCGGCCAGCTTGTTCGGGATGCCGTTCATGACAATGAGATACAGTCCGGAGATGATGATGCACAGCTGAAAGACCGTTGTGACTAGCGAATGATGTGCCGACGGCATGAACATAATGACAGATGCAATCACCGTGAGCAGAATGTTGGCCAACACGCCGCCAGCATTATATAGGGCTATGCCGAAGGGCGTGTCGTCGTTTTCGGGCGGCAGCATAAGACACTGGCCTGCGGCTCCGGCCATGCTGAAGCGTGACAGATGGAAACGGCCGTCGCGACGGCTCAGAACAACGCCCATAATCATAAACGACAGAAACTTCCAGCCGCGCGCCATGGCAGCAAGCATGTGGCCTGCTTCGTGGATGACGATGTGTATGATGAAAGATAAGATGAAGAATATCGCTGCCAGGAGTATCGTGAGAAACACGTCGGCGGCTGATATGTCGGCATGAAGCGCAGGCTTGATGATTTTGCCTATGACGAAACCAACCCCGAAGCCTATGGCTATTCCGCCAATAAATAATGCTGCTATGCGTAATGTCTTGTGGAGAAATGTCTTTTTTATGTTTCCCATGTTTCAGTGTATATTCTTTTGTCTGACTTATTTCGTTCGCGGCTCTGTTGCAAAAGAGCCATTGTTTCAGTGATGCTGACGGCACCGGCATCTCATGATGCTGCAAAGATAGCGTAATAAATTTAAGAAATAAAACAGAAAACGAAACTTTTGTACAGCAGTAACAGAGATGTAATGTAATTTGGTCATTAGACCGCACATAGTTTTATCAATTTTGTGCATTAATGTTTTCAGTCCCGTTATGTTGTTTGCTTTTTCTTGACATAGCCCGTTATATCAAGAAAAATCTTACGAAAATCCGCTTAATGTAAAGCCAAAGCGCCATGTGTTTTCCATTCGCAAGCACTACGTTTGGTATTGTGCCGGCTGATTTGCAATCTGCCGGAATTGAGT
>OGLN01001646.1_pt1 | contig 15344 bp, 18 predicted proteins | sample 1572641 | NCBI WGS metagenome assembly OGLN01 (sample SAMEA2581903, study PRJEB24529) | metagenome | biome: Human gut stool | place: China | collected 2011
CTGTGTATGGCTACCTCATGGACGAGGACGAAAATTTCATTATTGACGAGGAAGCTGCACCCGTAGTCAAGCAGATATACAACCTCTGTCTTGCCGGGAATGGTCCGACCAAGATAGCCCGTATGCTCACAGAGCAGCAAATCCCCACGCCGGGAACGCTTGAATACCGCAGGACGGGCAGCACCCGCCGCTACCACCCCGGCTATGAGTGCAAGTGGGCGACCAATACCGTTGTGCATATCCTTGAAAACCGGGAATACACAGGCTGTCTGGTAAATTTCAAGACAGAAAAACTTTCTTACAAAGTCAAGCACAGTGTAGAAAATCCCCCGGAAAAGCAAGTGATTTTCGAGAACCACCACGAGCCTATCATAGACACCCAAACATGGGAACGGGTGCAGGAGCTTCGCAAGCAGCGCAAACGCCCCAACCGCTATGATGAAGTGGGCTTGTTCTCCGGCATACTGTTCTGTGCGGACTGCGGCAGCGTGATGTATCAGCAGCGATACCAGACGGACAAGCGCAAGCAGGACTGTTATATCTGCGGCAACTACAAGAAACGCACCCATGACTGTACGGCGCACTTTATCCGCACCGACCTCTTGACCGCTGGTGTACTCTCCAATCTGCGGAAAGTGACCAGCTATGCGGCAAAGCATGAAGCCCGGTTTATGAAGCTCTTGATTGAGCAGAACGAGGACGGGGGCAAGCGCAGGAACGCCGCCAAGAAAAAGGAACTGGAAGCCGCCGAGAAACGCATAGCCGAGTTATCCGCTATCTTCAAGCGGCTGTATGAGGACAGCGTGACCGGGCGCATATCAGACGAGCGTTTCACAGAGCTGTCGGCAGACTATGAAGCAGAGCAACGGGAACTGAAAGAAAGAGCCGCCGCTATCCAAGCGGAGCTTTCCAAAGCACAGGAAGCCACCGTGAACGCAGAAAAGTTTATGAATGTTGTCCGGCGGCATACCAGCTTTGAAGAACTTACCCCTACTCTGCTGCGGGAGTTTGTAGAGAAAATCGTTGTGCATGAGTGCAGCTATGACGAGAACAAGACCCGCAGACAGGACATTGAGATTTATTATTCTTTTGTTGGCAAGGTGGACTTGCCCGAATAACCGCCCGACCTATCCGACACAATGCGCAAGTGCCGGATAGGAACGGCAAAATTTTTTACACTTCTATTACTTCTTTATCGCACATAAGTAAAGAGCCAGGGCATGAAGCAGCTCATGGCTGGCGGCGGTATCGTCCTGCTGGGCATGAACCTGATCCCTCTGCTGGCAAACCTGTTCTAATCTTCCCAAAGGAGTAAGCTATGCAAAGTATCTTCGACGCTATCACAGAATGGCTCAAAGGGCTGTTGGTCGAGGGTATCATGGGAAACCTCGGCGGGCTTTTTACCAATGTGAATGAGCAGGTCGGAGAGATTGCGGCACAGGTAGGGACGACCCCGGCGGCATGGAACGCCGGGGTCTTTTCCATGATACGGCAGCTCTCCGAAACGGTCATCCTGCCTATCGCCGGGCTGGTGCTTACCTTCGTGATGACCTATGAGCTCATTCAAATGCTGATAGACCACAACAATCTACACAACTTCGACACATGGATCTTCTTCAAGTGGATTTTCAAGACCTTCGTTGCGGTGATGATCCTGTCCAACACCTTCAACATCGTTATGGCGGTGTTCGATGTGTCCCAGCAGGTCATTCAGCAATCGGCGGGCCTGATACAAGGTTCCACCGCCGTCACGCCGGATGTTCTGAACGATATGCAGACCCAGCTTGAAGCGATGGAGCTGGGGCCGCTCCTTGGTATCTTCCTGCAATCCTTCTTCGTGCAGTTCACCATGACGGCCTTAAACATCGTGATTTTCGTCATCGTCTACGGGCGTATGATTGAGATTTACCTAATGACGAGCCTTGCCCCCATTCCCTTTGCCACCAGCGTGAACCGGGAGGTTGGCCACATGGGCCACAACTATTTCAAGTCCCTGTTCGCTGTCGGTTTCCAAGGGATGCTCATTATGGTGTGCATGGCGATCTACGCCGTGTTGGTGCAGGGTATCGCCACGGACGGCGATATGATGAACGCCATCTGGACTTGCGTGGGGTACACGGTTCTTTTGTGCTTCGTGCTGTTCAAGACCGGGAGCCTGTCTAAATCCATCTTTGGAGCGCATTAAGCCACTTCGGGCCAAGTTGGCCCGAGGCTGGAAAGGAGGAAACAAAAATGACGGAACAGGACAACAAGAGCCCGGTTCAGGAGGCTCCGCCGATGAAGCTGGATGTGAGCGTCCGGGCCATCGAGCCCAAGGGCAACCTGCTGGGCTTTGCCAATGTAAAATTCAACGACTGCTTTGTGGTGGAGGATTTCAAAATCCTGCAAACCGACAAGGGCCTGTATGTGGGTATGCCCAGCAAGCCGGACAAGTCCAGCAAAACGGGCTACCGGGACACGGCCAAGCCCATCACCGGGGAGTTCAGAAAACAGCTCCACGGGGCGATCCTGACGGCCTACTCGGCGGAGATCGGACGCTTGCAGGCGGTGGCCGCAGCACAGGAGCGGCCCTCCATCAAAGATCAGTTGGAGGCCGGTGCCAAAGAAGCGGCCAAGGAAAAAACTGCCCGGCCCCCGAAGGAGAAGCCCGCAAAAGGGGCGGAACGATGATGTATCAGGGGCCGAGTAAATCCCCGTGGGGCAAGGTGCAGACCTGTGACCTGCTCTGCCCCGGTGTGTTCCTTGTGAGTACCGCCAGCCACGGCGGGACGATGGTTTCAAATGAGGTGGCGGCGTTCCTCTCCCCAGCGGCCAAACGGTGCGGCTTCAAGCGGGGCGGCTACCTCTGCTTTGAGGAAGATACGCAGGAGGATGTGGTGCTGCGGGAACTTTTGGACAAGAAGCTCTGGCAGATACCCGAGCGTATCAAGGACAAAGCCGCCTTTGAGGAAAATATCAACCTCTCCATCAGGCGGTACAACCCCGAATATTGGCGGGCAAGGCAGTCCGGCCTTGAAGCGGCGCAGGCCGCCCGGAAGGAGGCCCCGGCCCGCCAGACAGAACGATGACTTCGGGCCAAGTTGGCCCGAAGCTCCAAGGAGGTGATCTCATTGGCCTATGTGCCAGTACCCAACGATTTGAGCCGCATTAAGACCAAGCTGGCCTTCAACCTGACGAAGCGCCAGCTTATTTGTTTTTCCATAGCGGGCGGTATCGGCGTCCCGTTTTACCTGTTCACCCGCTCCCACATTGGGAACAGTACGGCCCTGTTCCTGATGATCGGCCTGATGATGCCGTGTTTCCTGTTCGCCATGTTCGAGAAGGACGGCCTTCCCTTTGAGAAGGTGCTCCGCAACATCATCCGAACAAGGTTTTTACTGCCACGGGTCAGGCCCTACAAAACCGAAAATTTCTATGCTTTTCTGAACCGAAAGGAGGAACCGCCGATTGCAGACCACCACAAGGGCGGCAAGGCCGGGCGCAGAAAGAAAGCGTCCTGACCGCAGGCCAAAGAAACAGGCCCAGCCGAAAAAGGCCGGGCCGCAGACCGCACAGCAGACCATCCCGTACCGGGAGATTTTCAAGGATGGTATCTGTCGGGTAAATGATAAGCTCTATACCAAGAGCATGGAATATGAGGACATCAACTATCAGTTGGCGCAGGCCGATGACCAGAGTGCTATCTTTGACGGCTACTGCGCCTTTCTCAATTCCTTTGACAGCTCACTTTCGTTCCAGCTCTCCTTTATCAACCACAGGAGCCGCCCCGAGAGCAAGTACAAGCTCAATATTCCCACGCAGGATGACGAGTACAGCGAAATGCGGAGTGAGTATGTGGAAATGCTGGAGGGCCAGATCGCCAAGAGCAACAACGGCATTGTGCGGACAAAGCTGCTGACCTTCGGCGTATCGGCGGACAGCCTTGCCGCCGCCAAGCCCCGCTTGGAGCGTGTGGAGGCCGATATAACCGGCAACTTCAAAAAGCTGGGGGTACAGTCCCGGCCCCTCTCTGGGCTGGAACGGCTGGAGATCCTTCACGGCCAGCTCCACCCCGGCGGCGTGGAGCCTTTCCGCTTTACATGGGATATGATACCCAAGACCGGAATGGGGACAAAGGATTTTATCGCCCCCACCAGCTTTGACTTCCGCCAGAGCCGCCTGTTCCGCATGGGCACCACATGGGGAGCGGCCTCTTATATGCAGATCATGGCCTCCGAGCTCTCTGACAAGCTCCTTGCCGAGCTGTTGGAGGTGGACGCTGAAATGACGATTACCATGCACATTCAGACGGTAGACCAAGCCAAGGCCATCAAGACCATCAAGGGCAAAGTCAGCGACATTGACAAGATGAAGGTGGAGGAACAGAAAAAGGCCGTCCGAAGCGGCTACGATATGGACATACTTCCCCCCGACCTCGTTACATTCAGTCAGGACGCAAAAAATCTCCTGAACGACTTGCAGAGCCGCAACGAGCGAATGTTTCTTTTGACTTTCCTTGTGGTGAACACCGCCGCCACCCGCCGGGAGCTGGACAACGACCTGTTCACGGTATCGGGTATCATGCAGAAGTACAACTGCCTATTGAAGCGGCTGGACTTCCAGCAGGAGCAGGGCCTTGTGTCCAGCCTCCCCCTCGGCTACAACGGTATCGAGATACAGCGGGGCATGACAACCAGCTCCACGGCCATCTTCGTGCCGTTTATGACGCAGGAGCTCCGCATGAACGGCGAAGCCATCTATTATGGCCTGAACGCCCTTTCCCACAATGTCATCATGGCGAACCGCAAGAAGCTGAAAAATCCCAACGGCCTGTACCTCGGCGTACCGGGAGCGGGCAAGAGTTTCGCCGGAAAGAGGGAGCTTGTCAATGTGTTCCTTGCCACCAATGACCGCATTATCATTCTTGACCCGATGGGCGAATACTCGCCGCTGGTACGACAGTTCGGACAGGACGGCCTTGTGGTGGAGATCGCCCCCAACAGCCCGCACCATATCAATCCGATGGATTTGGATGTAAGCATTGATGACGAGGTTTCGGCTATCAGTCTGAAATGCGATTTTATCCTTTCCCTGATGGAGCTGATCGTGGGCGGCAAGAACGGCTTGCAGCCCGTGGAACGCACCATCATTGACCGTTGCGCCCGTATGGTGTACCGGGACTTTCTCAATGATCCGGACAATGCTCCTATGCCGACGCTTCAAAATCTGTATAACCTTCTGTGCCAGCAGACCGAGCCCGAGGCAAGGCGGCTGGCAACAGCCCTTGAGATCTATGTGTCCGGCTCCCTCAACATCTTCAACCATAAGACCAATGTGGATTACAGGAACGCCCGTGTGGTGTGCTTCGACTTGAAGAAGCTGGGGGCGGGGCTCCGCACGATTGCCATGCACATCATCAACGACCTGATGAACAGTCAGGTGTCCCACAACTTCGCCCGTGGTATCGCTACATGGTGCTACTATGACGAGTTCCATGTGCTGTTGCAGGACGAGTTGACTTCCAGCTACTTCGTCACCATCTGGAAAATGCTCCGTAAAAAGGGCTGCGTCCCGAGCGCCCTGACGCAGAATGTGAAAGACCTCCTTGCCAGCCGGCAGATTGAAAACATCTTTGAAAACTCCGACTTTATGGTGCTTCTGTCGCAGGCGCAGGGAGACAGGCAGATACTTGCCAAGCAGTTGGGTATCAGCCCGCACCAGCTTTCCTATGTGACCCACTCCAATCCCGGCGAGGGGCTGTTGTTTTTCGGAAATGTGACCATTCCGTTTGTTGACCGTTTCCCGAAGAATACCAAGCTCTACTCCATTATGACTACCCGCCCGGAGGAAAAGGAGGCGCAGAATGGGTAAGACCGCTTCGGGCCAAGTTGGCCCGAAGAACGAAAAGAACAGACCGCCCGGAAAGCGGGTCAAGCGTGGGCGGCTCCATTTTACCGAAGAAGAAGTGACCCGTCAGGCCGGGGAGCCTACCTCGGGCCAAGTTGCCCCGAAGCCAGCGGGCGGCGGGAAATTCCGGCAGGACGAGGAACGGGAAAAGCCGTCCTCCCGCTTGCGGCAGGATGACGAGGCCCGCAGGAATATCGCCCATGAGGAACAGGACGCCCAAAAGGCCAGGAAGGACAAGCAGGAGAAAAAGAAGGAACGGGCTGAGGCCAAGGCCGAACACTCCGCTGTCAAGCTGGAAGCCGCCAAGGAAAAGCTGGCCCAGCAGAAACCTCAGAAGCCGCCCGGCCTCCCCCAGCGGGCGGCAACGGCGGCGGGGGCAGGTGTATGGGCCTACACCCACCGCAAAATACATGAGGTCGAGCATGAGAATGTGGGTGTGGAGAGCGCCCACAAGGCCGAGCTTCTGGCAGAGGCCGGAGTGCATAAGGCCACCCGCTACACCAAGCGGCGTATCCGGGAGCACCCGGCCCGGCAGGTGGAGAAATGGGAACACAAGACCATGAAGGCCAATGCCAACCTCCACTATCAGCAGATGGCGCAGGAGCACCCGGAGCTTCAAAGCAGCTTTCTTTCCCGCATGGCCCAGAAGTGGAAAATCAAGCGGGAGTACGCCAAGCAGGCCCGGGAGGCTGCAAGACAGGGGGCCAAGGCGGCGGGCGCGGCGGCCACTACCACCGAAAAGGCGGTGGCCTATACCTCCCGGTTCGTGCGCCGTCATAAAAGCGGAGTAATCATCATTCTGCTGTTGTTCTGCCTGTTTCTGATTTTGAACTCCGTCTTTTCCGCCCTCCCTTCGCTGGGTACTGGCATGATGAACGCCGTGGTCGGCACCTCCTACACCGCCGAGGACGAGGATATTTTAGGGGCCAACGAGGACTATACGGCTCTTGAAAACGAGCTCCGGCAGAAGATCGCCAACATTGAGCACACCCACCCCGGCTATGACGAGTATCGCTATCAGGTGGACGAGCTGGGCCACAACCCCTATGAACTAACCTCCTACCTGATTGCCAAGCTCCGCACCTATACCCGTGAAAATGTGCAGGGTGAGCTCCGGGCCTTGTTTGAGGCGCAGTACAAGCTGACGCTGACCGAGGAAGTGGAGATACGCTACCGCACCGAAACGGACACATGGACGGACGAGGACGGAACCACCCATACGGATACCTACGAGGTGCCGTATGAGTATTACATTCTCCATGTGCGGCTCCAGAACAAGATCCTGCCCGTGGTGGTGAACTCCCTGCTGGATGCCGAGCAGAAAGAAATCTACGACATTACCTTGGAGCTCAAAGGCAACAAGCCCTATCTGTGGGATGACATTTACACGGGCGGCGGTGGCAGCTATGACCCCGGAAGTGATTACACCGTACCGGGCGAAGCTCTTTCCGACCCGGCCTTTGCGGCCCTTATCACGGAGGCGGAAAAGTACCTGGGCTGGCCCTATGTATGGGGCGGCTCCAGCCCCTCCACCTCCTTCGACTGTTCCGGCTTCGTCTGCTGGGCCTATACGGCCAGCGGCGTTTACAACCTGCCCCGCACCACGGCAACCGGGATATTCAATCAATGCGTCTATGTATCACCCGCTGACGCAAGGCCCGGAGATCTGATTTTCTTTACGAAAACCTATAACTGCGACGGCCCTGTTTCCCATGTGGGTATCTATGTGGGCGATGGCATGATGATCCACGCAGGCGACCCCATCAAATACGCCAGTATCAATACGAACTACTGGCAGGAGCACTTTTACGCCTTTGGGCGTTTGAACTGATTTTCCGAAAGGAGCAACGATATGACCAAACTTGAAAAAATCGACAAGGAGCTGGACAAGGCCCGGGAGAAGGCCGCCGAATGGCAGGCCAAGGTCAGGGACTTGGAGAAACAGCGTCAGGAGGAAGAAAACGGCATGATCGTTCAGGCTGTCCGCTCCCTGAAATTGACGCCCTCTGAGCTGGCTGCCTTTTTCAGCAACCCCACCATCACAACTTCGGGCCAAATTGGCCCGAAGTCCGATGAAGCAAAGGAGGATACTGAGCATGAAGAATAAGCTGTTTCGCAGGGCCGCGGTTTTGACCGCCGTCCTGTTTTCTCTTACCTGTATGAGCGTCACGGCCTACGCCCAGAGTGACGAGCCCGCAGAGGAAACCACGCTGCCCGCCGCAATGGAAACCGTTGCCAAGCCCTTCACCCCGGATGGGACGGGAACGGTGGTGGACAATGCCACCGACGAGGACGGCAAGGAGTTTTTCACCATCACCACCCCCAGCGAGAATGTCTTTTATCTGGTCATTGACCGTCAGCGCACCGAGGAAAATGTGTATTTCCTGAACGCTGTCACGGAAAAAGACCTGCTGGCCCTTGCCGAAGCCGACCCGGAACCCGAGGTCAAGGAGCCTGTCACACAGCCTGAGCCTGACCCGGAGCCTATTGCCGAGCCGGAACCCGAACCTGAAAAAGATGCAGGCTTTCCTGTTGGCAATCTCCTGATGGTTGCCGTTGTGGCGCTGGTGGGCGGTGGTGCGGCCTACTATTTCAAGGTCTACCGTCCGAAGCATGAGGCCCCGGAGCTGAACGAGGATGATTACGACTATGACGAGAACGACCCCTACGGCGATATGGCGGTTGAGGAAGAAACGGAGGACGAAGAATGAATTTCACCAACAGCCCCTATGAAAAGATGATGAAAGAGATCCCCCGTCCGGGCCGTGGCGGCGCTGAACGCTGTGCCGGGTGCCGCTACCTGAAGGAGTGCAGAAGCCAGAAGGGCCGATGCCGCAAACAGTTCCGTACCTCGGGCCAAGTTGGCCCGAAGTCCTGATGTGCCGGGAACTGACCCGTGACGAGCGAAAAGGTATCCGAAAACTGGTCACGGAGATGTGCGCCAACTATGACCGGGAGTATGGTTGCCTACCGCTGGACTGTGAGTGCTATATGCTGGGGAAATGCTGGACGGGAGCCTACTGCCGCTACTTCCGTGAGGCCGTTCTTCCCCTTGACCCGGTGCTGATGGCCTCCATCTGCGAGGACGGCCCGGCCCCGGATACCCGGCTGTGCGTCATTTGCGGGAGGCCCTTTCTCCCGGAGGGGCGGCAAGCCTACTGTTCCGACGCCTGTAAGGCCGAGGGAAACCGCAGAAGAAGTCGGGAGCGCATGAGAAAAAAGCGGAGGGGAGCCGGGTAGGTCTGTTACGATTTGCCCCATGAAAAAGCCCGGAATATCAGGCTTTTCCCCGCCTGTTTTCCGGGCGGGAATACCCTAATACCTTTTGCCCCGGTTTGGACGGGTATTTCGTAACACTTCATCACCTCGGGCCAACTTGGCCCGAGGTCAGAAAGGAGGAAAACACATAGAAAGCAATCAAGGCTATGAGATTTTGAAATCCGTTACCTTTGACAATAGCCGTGGCTTCGCTCTGGGCTTTGACGAAGCGGCCCCCAGTCCCTTTGTCACATGGCAGTTTACCGAAACAGAGAACGGCCAGAAGGACTACTATTGGGGCCACTACCACAGCAGCGGCCAGACAGCGGAGAAGGACTTTGCCAAGCGTGTGGCCGATTACAAGGAACTGTTTGGCGTGCATGAGCGCACCGAGGGCCATGAACAGGCGGAGTATTACCGCTATTACTCTACCCAGCGACCCGTTGACCTCGGCACCTTCCCGAAGCCGCCCGGCAACGCTCCCGTGGAGATCATCAACTTTGACGAGCGGCGCATGGTGGAGGGCGGCACGATACGGGCGTGGGGAGAGCTGGCCTATTTGAAGCCCCTGACGGAAAAGCAGATGGAGGACTACGAGCTGCGCCCGGCTCCCGGCAATCCTGACCGGGCGGCCCGCCCCTCCATCACGGCCCAACTCAAGGAGGCGGCCCGCAGATCGGAGGCTCCCAAGGAGCCCGACAAGACCAAACACAACAAGTCCCATGAGGACAGATAAGGAGGACGCTATGAACGAGAGAGACAACCACCTGCATACCGCCGAACTTTCCGAGGAACAGAACGACAATATGCTGGACGGCATTTTGAACAACCTGCCGCCCTCGCCGCTCCCCAAGGGGCCGGAGAAAAAGGAACTGGACAAGGTGAAGGAGCCGCCCGCCCACAAACGGAGCCGGGAACGGGAGGAACGCTGACGGCCCGGCGCAAGCGTGACAGGCACCTTCATGTGATGGTGACGGCGGACGAGCTGGCCCAGATACAGCGGCGCATGGCCGAGGCGGGCATTACCAACGCCGGGGCCTATATGCGGAAAATGGCCCTGAACGGCTATATCCTCCATGTAGACCTTGCCCCAGTCAAGGAGCTTGTGTCCTTACAGCGGCGGTGCGCCAACAATCTCAATCAGGTGGCCGTCCATGCCAACACCTTCGGCGTGTACCCGGAGGAGATTGCCGGGCTCCAGCGGGACTATGAAAAGCTCTGGGGCCGGGTGTCCGATGTGCTCATGGAACTGTCTGTGCTGGTGAGAAAATAACCTTGCGGGGTGCGGGCCTTTATGGTCTGCGCCCCGCCTTTTTTTTGTTGTGCGGTTGTTATTTTGGAAAAAATGTCGTATAATACCTAATAAATTTGAGAGGGTTGATGATATGACAATGCAGAAGAAAAATATATTGAATAATTTCAAAGATGTATTAGGTCAGTATTGTGCTATCAATCAATTTATCGAATTATCAAAAAGGTGCTTTGTTTTAGACCACGAAAAAGATATGGCAACCAGAGAGAATTTTATTGCCCTTGCCACTCGCAATTCGGTAACTCTAACAGACTATAACGCAGAAAATATGGTTAATGCTATTTCAAGAAGTTATATTGTTAATGTCAATTTGTGCTTTGAAACATTCCTGAAAGATGCTTGTACTCAAGTAAGGAAATACGGAAGGGGAACCTACCAAGACAAGGTGCAAGAGCAATCATGGTTAAAGTGTGCTGCTAATAATATAATACAAGACAAATTACCTGCGGATAAACAAGCAATATATGACTTATGTGAATACTATCGCCTAATCAGAAATTCGGCAGTACATGATTTGTGCGAGGTTGATGACCACATAAAAGAGTATAAAAAATTGCAAAAATATGATTTTAAGGTAGAAGCTAAATTTTCCAAGTTGTCAGCACCAAATGAATATGATAATATTTCTTTTGATGATTTTGTGATGTTTGCTCGTTCGTGTGTTGAATTGGCTACATACCTTTTTAATCATATTTCATATGACTATGAAAAGATCGTATTGGACGCCGCAAATTCCCAGAAAGCGGACTGGAAAAAATATACGAAAGAACGGCGTGAAAAGGCTATTCTAAATTACATAAACACTCTGTTTAGAATAGATGATACTTTAGACGCAGAAATAGCTTATTTAGCAGATATAGTAATGGCTCAATAGTCTAATTGGAAAGACGCCCCCCTTCATAAGTACATTTGATAAAGTGTATTTATGAAGGGGGAAACTGTGGTTCGAGTCCACATTGAGCCGCCAGAAAATGAGGGAGTACCAATTTGGTACTCCCTATTATTTTTGGACAAGATTCACTAACCGTCTACAACATTGTTGCCCCTGCACCCGCATGGTAAAATATAGGTAGAAAGATGATAGAAAGGGGTTGAACCTATGAGATTGATACTGAAACTGATTGCTACGCCGTTTGTGGTGCTACTGACCGTCCTTGTGGCTGTCCTGCTGTTCCTGTTCTCCTTGTCCTCCTTCCTCCTGACGGCGGCCTCGGCCATCATGGCTCTGCTGGGCGTGGGACTGTTCTTCATCAGCTACCCGGTGGGCGGCGTCATTTATCTGGTGATTGCTTTCCTGCTTTCCCCCTATGGCTTGCAGGCGGTGGCGGGCGCTGTCATCACGGGGCTGGACAGCCTGAACCTGTCCCTGCGCCAGTTCATCACAAGCTGACAGCCTCGGGCCAACTTGGCCCGAAGTATCACAGACTGACGGCGGCTCGGTGGGGCCGCCGTTCTCTACGAAGGGAGGGATTTTCTCTGGCAACGACCACCTTACTGCAACGCCACGCCAACGAGGGCGAGAGCATAGCCGAGGCCATCCGTGACTGTCTGGACTACGGGAAAAATCCCGAAAAGACAGAGAGCGGAAAATACATATCCGCTTATGAGTGCGACCCGGCCACGGTGGCCGCCGAGTTCCTTTTGGCAAAGGCCAGCTACAAGGCCATGACGGGCCGGGAGCAAAAGAAGGGCGAGGATGTGCTGTGTTATCAGATCCGCCAGTCCTTCTATCCCGGAGAGATCACCCCGGAAGAAGCAAACCGGGTCAGCTATGAGCTGGCTATGCGTTGGACGAAGGGCTGCCACGCCTTCATCGTCACGACCCATACGGACAAGGAGCACATTCACTCGCATATCTACTACAATTCCACGACCCTTGACTGTTCCCGGAAGTTCCGCAACTTCTGGGGCTCGTCCTTTGCTCTGCGGCGGCTCTCTGACCGCCTGTGTCTGGAAAACGGATTGTCCATTGTGGAAAATCCCAAGCCCCGGAGCAAGGGGAAGTTTCGCAATTATGGGGAATGGCTGGCCGGACGGAAAAGACCGCTGACCTATCAGGACAGGCTGCGGGCCGCCATTGATACCGCCCTTGCCAAGAGGCCCGCCGACTTCCCGGAATTTCTCTCCCTGATGGAGCAGGCGGGCTATGAGGTCAAGCAGCGCCGGGAAGCGGTCAGTTTCCGGGCTCCCGGTCAGGAGCGGTTTACCCGCCTCCGCTCTGATACCCTCGGGGATGGCTACGGCGAAGCGGATATAAAAGCCGCTCTGTCAGGCTCCCGCCAGCGGCCCGGCCAGCCCCGCCAGAAGGTCAGCTTGGCTATTGATATTCAATCCAAGCTCCAAGGGAAAGGCCCCGGCTATGAGCGGTGGGCCAAGGTGTTTAATCTCAAACAGATGGCCGCCGCCCTTGCCTACTTGCAGGACAACGGCCTGACGGACTATGAGCAGTTGGAGCAGAAGGCCACGGCGGCCACAGAGCGTTTTCACAAGCTGTCCGACCAAATCAAAAGCACCGAAGCGGCCCTCCATACCAACATGGAATTGAAGGCGGCAACGGTGCAGTATGCCAAGACCCGGCCTGTCTTTGAGAAGTACAAGACCAGCAAGTACAGCAGAAAATTTCTTGCGGAACATGAGGCGGATATTGAGCTTTACCGGGCGGCCTGTGCTGACTTCAAGCGCATTTTGGACGGCGGCAAGCTCCCCAAGATAGACGCACTCAAAGAGGAGGGCCGCAAGCTGGCCGAGCGAAAAAAGAAGCTCTACGCCGAGTACCGCAAGGCCAAGGCGGATATGCAGGAGGTCACGACGATCAAGGCCAACATCGACTATCTGCTGGGCTACTCGGAGCCGGGCAGAAAGAAGGAACAGGAGCGTTAGGGACTGTGACGCATAAGGAGCGAAGCGACGCTGCCACTTCGGGCCAAGTTGGCCCGAAGCGCCGGGTTTGGGGAGGCTCCCCAACAAGCAGATTTTCACAGACTGGCCGCAAGGCCGGGCTTGTGAAAATGGCTTCTGTGGCCACAGAAGCATTGCTTGCCACTTAGCGGCGCCCCGGAAAAGCCCCCTAAAAACAAGAAAACGAAGGACCTCTTACTTGCCCTCCGTTTCTTTGGCGGCTCTCATCGCTTGGATGGTGGCCTCCACAATCTTTAATTCCTTTTCGTCCAGCGAGTTCAGCATTGCATCAATCCGTTTTCTGCACTCGCTCCCCCTGTTTTTGGACGGGTAAAAGTATTGATCCACCGATATATCAAACATCGTGACCATCTGGTAAAAAGTATTGAGGCTGGGGTGCTGGCCGTCATTCTCATTATACATGATCGTGCGTGGAGCCCGGTCAAGAATAAAGGCCAGTTGCTCTTGCGTCAACCCACTGGCTTTCCTTGCGTCTTTTATTGCTTTTCCTATATCGTGGAAATCAAACCGTCGTTCATCTCGTTCTATCTTCATAACATCACCTAATGTAATTCTACATTTCATGTGATAGTATTTGAACGACTTTAATTTTCATACTACTGACTATTTAATTTCATATTATGCAAAGGCATAATTGTCGTAAAGCAAAAACAGAGATATAATAAAAATAAGTTGACATTCCAGCGCACAGGAAGAGTTAAAATACACATTAAGGAGGTAGCTAAATGAAATCAACATGGGATAATATATTAGAAATGTATATTCATAACTTAATAAGTCCCGATGGACGAAATACTTTTGAGAGTACCCCGGAACTCGTTAAAGTTATTTTGCAAAAAGCTAAAATCACTTCAAACGACACGGTCATAGATATTGGCTGTGGATGGGGAAATCTTACCCGAGAAATAGCTATCTATTCAGCGCATACTATTGGGATTGATCCTAATGTGGATAATCTAAATATGGCACAAAGTTTCAAAACGGTATGCCCCGTAAAATATCTGCAAGGAACATTTGAAAGTCTAAACTGTTTTCAAAAAATAGATGTAGCAGTAAGCTCTTTGGTATTCCATCAAGTAAAATATTTGCATAAAACGACAGCGTTGAAAAATGTAAATAACTTGCTTAATAAAAACGGCCGATTTGTTTTATGTGACACAATGATTATGTTCGATGCAAAGCATAATCCAGATTTTTTTGATATGGTATATCGTTATCTCTTGGAAAAAACCACTCCTCCTGATATTTATAAAGATTATATTGCCCCACATTTACAAAAGAATTACATTTATACATGGGACGATATGAAAAAATACACGCCAAAAGATAATTGGTTTTATTCTTTAGCTGAATTAAAAGAATGGTTGGCTGAATGTTCGTTAATGGTAGTTGATCAATTAGAGCTATGTCCATTTTTCGGAATTATTACCATTGAACATTCAAAGTAACTGTAAGGATGATTGGGTTTGGAGGTGGACGATATTTATAAAATAGGTGAATTTTCCAAAATTGTGGGGATGACAACTAAAACTTTGAGATATTATGATAATGAAGGCATTTTACCCCCGTCCTATCGCGACAAAACAAACGGATACCGTCTCTACTCATCGGATGATATTAAAAAAGCCGAAATGGTTACAGATATGAGAAAATTCGGATTTACCATTTCTGAAATGAAAGATGCCTTAAGAAATATCAAAAGTGATGATGACTTCATTGATTATTTAGATGAAAAAATAACTATAACAAAAGGATTGATTGAACACTACCAACATCTGATTAGCAAAATTGAATTGCATTTAGAAAAACACGCCACAACTCATAAAACTGTGTTAAATCAAATGCTTGCTGTTACAGAAACGGAGTTGCCCTCTATAAATATTGCAAGTATTCGTTTTCAAGGTCAATACCATGAAATGTAGGACTACAATACATCTTGGACAATTGAATAAAAAGGGTATGAGGAATA
>OGLN01001649.1_pt1 | contig 15330 bp, 11 predicted proteins | sample 1572641 | NCBI WGS metagenome assembly OGLN01 (sample SAMEA2581903, study PRJEB24529) | metagenome | biome: Human gut stool | place: China | collected 2011
CCCATCCGTTCGCAGCAATGCCCGAGCCAATATGCAGGGAAATCCAGGTTCCTTTCCGGCAGCTTGTAGTCCACAAGGAGGACGTTCCGGAAACGTTGCCGTGCAGCCCTTACCAGCTTCAAGGCCTCCCCAAAAGGCATTTGGTGCAGCAGGCACACAAAAACAGCCTGACCCCCTGCCCCTTCGTCATTCCAAAAGTCCGTGGGGGTATGGTAAGCATGGGATACGTTCAACCCGTACCGTAAACAAAAACGCTTGATGTCCCGCTGGAGCGATGGGTGGAGGAAGTCAGCCACAGAGATTCCTCACAGTCGAGAACTCATTGAGCAGATACGCTGTTACGGGCTGCAGTTCCGGTGTGGAAGGCAAACCTTTAAGGACTTCTTGAAGAAATCCAGACGCCACACATGTTTTCTTTGAAGACGTAAAGTGAAGATCTTGGATCCAAGATCCCAATAATATCCTAAAATCATTTACATAACGAAGATCGTGATAACTGGGGATACCACCGGAAAGAACAGTATCCACTATGGATTGCGACCACAGTTGGGGGGCATCCTGAACACGAAGAATGACATCCCGCGTCGGAATGGGCCGTGAAAGATGCTGGGCCATGATGCGCATGATGTCCAGCTTATCCGCATCTCGAACAGCATGTGTAATGGTGAGGTACGGTTCCGGCAAGGCAGGGAGCGCATATCTGTTGTGCAAGGCAATGGCCGTGAGCACCCATTTATGGATATTTGGGGGTTCGCCTGCCAAAAAATGCTCTTTTTTCACGACACGGACGCCAAGATAGCCATGATTTTCAGATTCGGCATCGCTGAACGTGCGCCAACGGACATACTGGGGGAATCGTCCTGTATCATGGTAGAGTGCCGCAAGCAGGGCCGCCCTTCCCTCTTGGGAAGCAAGCCCTTCCTGAGCGACGATGGCACGGGCATGGGCCAGCACCTGCATGGTGTGGTGCAGTTTGAGATCCATGGGCGAAGGATCGCCGCCGTCGCGACGACATTCCTTTTCGCGCTCACGGGCCGCGTAGGCGGCGAACCAGGCTTCATGACGGCTGATGTCCGGCAGGACGGGGGATGCGGTGTTCATGTCTGTGGGTGTACGCCCCGGCCGGGAGGGAGGCAAGGGGCGTCGGTGCTGGGGCAGCGTCGCCCCTTGTTTTTCCTCAGCGCCGGAACTGTCCGCTGGCCTGGCGCCAGGCGGCGGCCTGTTCCGCGGCATCGGCCACGCGGGCGTCCACGATGGTCTTGCCGATGGGGCACAGGGCCAGGGCAGCCAGCTTGACGTGCTGCCAGGCGAAGGGGATGCCGATGATGGTCACGGCGCAGGCCAGGGCCGAGAGCAGATGCCCGCAGGCGATCCAGATACCGCAGAGCAGCAGCCAGACGATATTGCCCACGGTGCCCAGCGGGCCGGTGCCGATGTCGCCTTCGCCGGTAAGGACGTCACGGGAGACCGGCATGCGGCCGAAGGGCATGAAGGCGAAACCGGCCATGACGAAGCAGGCCCGGCCCCAGGGGATGCCGATGATGCTGATGAAGCAGAACACGCCCGCGATGCACCAGAGCAGGCCGGTACCCAGACCGAAGGGGAAGAACCAGAGGACATTGCCGAGACAGCCCAGAGCTTGCATGGGAAACTCCTGAAAAGACGTGGATGGAGCATCCATGCTACACGGGGGCGGGATGCCTGTCCATCTGCCGGGGAGGGATGGGCGAAGCGTGCGGGGAAGATGCCGCATGGAGCGGTCATCTCCCACTCTCCATCGAGGAAGAAGGCCCTCACGCAGGATGGCCGTCGGGCAGGAGGCCAGGCAGGATCAGGCAATAATCCCGGCCGTCCCCGTCATGGAAGGAGAGCGGGCCGGAAAAGGCGAAAGGCTACAGTTCCGGCAGGAAAAAATCGGGTTTATTTATCAGGACTACAGTCTTTTTCCGGAATATACGGCATATGAAAATGTACTGCTTCCGCTAAAGATTGCACACCAGGCGGTGGATAAGGAGCAGCTGGAGCGGCTCTTTGAAGAACTGGGAATTACGGACTGCAGGGAGCGGTATCCCGATGAAATGTCCGGCGGACAAAAACAGCGTGTGGCAATTGCAAGGGCGCTGGTTACAAGACCGGCGGTGCTTTTTGCCGATGAACCGACCGGAAATTTAGATGCAGAAAATGCAGAAAGCGTGGCGGCGATTTTATCAAGAGCGTCTATGCGGTACGGACAGACGATTGTCATGGTTACGCATGACAGGCAGATGGCAGATTATGCCGACAGAATACTTTCTATGGAAAATATTGTGGCGTGCATGAAATGATTGCATTTGACGGTATGGGTGTGTATAATGAAAATGTACAGCAATATATAGTAAATAATGGATATGCTATAAATGCATAGGCAATTGTTAAGAATCATTTGTAGATTTTTTTACTTTTGCGGAAGAAAACAAAGATGTAAGGAGGACAAGCGATGAGAGGCCATATGAAAAAATGTATCAGAAAAGCCGCCGCTGCGGTATTAAGTGCAGCACTTCTGGTTGCATCGGAAAGTCCCGCATTTGCGCAAAACATACAGCAGACCGCGGTACCGGCAGATGTAATAACAGAGCAAAGCAGGCTGGAAGACGGCATTGCACAGACAGGTTATATTTCGGACAGCTTTTCTGAAAAAAGGCAGGAAGTACAAAAAGAGGATACAGAAGGACTGTTAAAATCAGCAGCAGAACAATTACCGGGACAATACCGGACGCAGCAGCTGCCGGCGGTCAGAAATCAGGGAGGTTATGGAACATGCTGGGCATTTTCAACGATTGCATGCATGGAAATCAATCTGATGAAAAAAGGTTACGGGGAAACGGATTTGTCGGAATTGCAACTGATTTATTTTGCAACGCATTCTGTGAAGGATAAGCTGGGCGGACTGACAGGTGATGATTACGTGTATACGGATACAGATATAAATTATCTGATGCGTGGCGGAAATTATGAGATGGCGGTTAATACGCTGTCAGACTGGCTTTCAGCGGCACGTGAGGAAAGCGCACCGTATGAAACGGCAGCCGATGTACTGGATACAGGACTTTCGGATGAACTTGCTTATGCAGATGTGGCGCATTTACAGAATTATAGAAGTTATAATTTGCAGAATATGGAAGATGTAAAACAGGCTGTGATGGATTATGGTGCAGTCGGAATCAGTTATTATGCATATACATATTCAGGGTTTGCCAGCAATCAGTATTATAATGCAGATACAGCTGGATATTATTGTTATGACGAACAGACAACCAACCATGCAGTCACTGTTGTAGGCTGGGATGATGATTATCCGGCACAGAATTTCCCGACAGCACCGGAGGGAAATGGAGCATGGATAGTCCGTAACAGCTGGGGAAGTGATTTTGGCGAGGACGGATATTTTTATATTTCATATTATGATCAAAGTCTTTCCGGTTCAGCAGTGGCATTTGAAGCAGAACCTGCGGATAATTATGATAATAATTATCAATATGACGGAAGTGCATTTGCAATGATGACAGGAAAGCAGCAGTTTAAGGCGGCAAATGTATTTACCGCAAAAGCCAATGAGAATGGCACAGAGCAGATTGCGGCAGCATCTTTTGAGGTTATGGCAAAACAGATGGATTATACCGTCAGTATTTACACCGGTCTTACAGATGTGGACAATCCTGAAAGCGGCGAGTTAAAAGCACAAAAAAGCGGCTCTTTTTCAAGCGGCGACAAGGATAATCTTTTAAAGACGGTTGCGTTTGACGAACCGGTAACAGTAAATCAGGGAGAGATATTTTCAGTAGTAGCAGCATTTGCCGGTTCGGGCGGTCAGTCAGTTATGCTTTATTATGACTGTGCCAGAACATTAAACGGAATTCAGGCCAATTGTGCTGCACAGCCGCATCAGAGTTATATTTATCTGAATGAATATTATGGCTGGAGCGACTATGGAAATACTAATAATACAAACTTCAGAATTAAGGCATTTACAAATAACGTTGCAGAACCGGACACAGCAGTAACGGCGGTGAAGTTAAATAAGCATGCATTGGAACTGAACTGGCAGCAGAGTGAGCAGCTTACGGCAGAGGTGCTGCCTGAAAATGCTGCCAATAAAAATGTAATTTGGACATCTTCGGACAGTGGTGTGGCAGAAGTGTCACAGGAAGGTGTGGTTACAGCCAAAGGTGCCGGAAGTGCGGTGATTACAGTTGAAACAGAAGACGGAAAAATGCAGGACAGCTGTACGGTTACAGTAAAGAAACCGATTACAGATATAAAGATTACAGGAACAGGAGAACTTAAAGCCGGAGATAAAGCGGCATTATCGGTTGTCATTCTTCCGCAGGATACAACAGATGATACAACTGTTGTGTGGACAAGCTCGGATACCAATATTGCAGCAGTTAATCAAAACGGTCTTGTCACAGCACTTTCAAAAGGAACGGTTACAATTACCGCAAAAGCAGGAACACATACGGCAGAGCATACACTTGTAATAACGCAGGCAGCGCCAAAGCCGACGGAAAGTACAACGGAAGCTACAACAGAAGTGACAAAGCCGACGGAGAAGCCAACGGAAAGTACGACGGAAGCCACGACAGAAGCGCCAAAGCCGACACCAAAGCCAACGGAAAGTACAACGGAAGCTACGACAGAAGCGCCAAAACCGACACCAAAGCCAACGGAAAGTACGACGGAAGCTACGACAGAAGCGCCAAAGCCGACACCAAAGCCGACGGAAGCCACAACAGAAGCAACAAAACCAACAGAAAGTACGACAGAGGTGACAAAGCCATCTGAACAGCCGACGGAAAAGCCAACGCAGAAACCGGACACAGAACCGACAAAGCCTGACACAGAGGAAAAAGTTGTCTATGAAATGCGTCAGGATGCAGAGGGTGTATGGCACTATTATGCAAATGATGTGATTGCTGCAGACTATTGCGGCATGGCGTGCAATGAGTACGGCTGGTGGTACATTCAGAATGGTGATGTTAATTTTACATACACAGGTATGGCGTGTAACGAATACGGCTGGTGGTATTTTAATAACGGGCAGCTGGATCTGACATTTTACGGACTTGCGAATAATGAATATGGAACATGGTTCTATACAAACGGACAGTTAAACTTCGGATTTACGGGAATGCTGATACCGGATGACAGATGGCTCTATGTCCGGAATGGGCAGGTGCTGACAGATTATACGGGAATGGCAGTGAATGATTACGGCTGGTGGTACTTTAAAGATGGCGCAATTGATTTTGTATATACAGGAATGGCAGTAAACGAGTATGGCTGGTGGTATTTTAACAATGGTGTAATTGATTTTGCATACACCGGAATTGGCAGCAACGAGTACGGTCAGTGGTACTTTAACAGAGGAACGATTGATTTTGGTTATAGCGGTACATTTTTTGCAGATGGACGGCAGTACACCATAAGAAACGGACTTGTAATATCATAAAGCTAAAAGGGCGGGGGGAAAAAAGAAAGTTTTTTCACCCGCCCTTTCCTGTGCGTCTTGCAGCGCACGTTTATGCGGCCTGCTTTGTATCTCCGAAGAAGTCTTCATACCATACAAGGAACATATAAACTGTCCAGATCTTTCTTGAATTGTCAGCTTTGCCCTCCTTATGTTCATCAAGATACTGCATTAAAACATCGGTATTAAAATACTTGTTGGCAGCTTCACTGTGGAACGCTTTTTTAATTACGTTATAATACTTTTCATCACGCAGCCAGATACGGATTGGTACCGGGAAGCCAAGTTTTTTCTTTTCTGCGACCATATCCGGCAGATAGCGGTGCGCAGCCATACGCATTGCATACTTTGTATTCTGCTTATTGACTTTATACTTTGTCGGGATATGTCGTGCAACATCAAAAACTTCCCTGTCAAGGAATGGAACACGGACCTCTAAGGAGTGTGCCATACTCATCTTGTCGGCTTTTAATAAAATATCGCCAATCAGCCAGAAGTTAATATCAATGTACTGCATTTTTGTGACATCATCCTGATTTTTAACCTTATCGTAAAACGGTTTTGTCAGCTCCGTATGATTGTACTTTCCGGTTGGATTTTTTAAAACGCGGCTGCGTTCCTTTTCGTTAAACATAAACGCATTTCCGATAAAACGTTCTTCCACCGGTTTGCTTGCACGAATCAGGAAATTCTTTCCCTTAAAACGGAACGGCAGTGCAGAAGCACAGGAAGCCAGTCCTTTTCGTAAAACATAAGGAAGTTTCTGGAAGCCTGCAAGGTCATGCGGTTCTCTGTAAATATTATAGCCGCCGAAAAATTCATCGGCACCTTCGCCGGAGAGTGCAACCTTTACGTGCTTAGAAGCCGTCTGGCTTACAAAGTAGAGGGCAATTGCAGCCGGGTCCGCCAAAGGCTCGTCCATATGGTACTGGATTTTTGGAATCGCAGCCCAGTATTCTTCACTGGAAACCAGCTTGGAATAATTGTCAATTTTAATTTTTTCGGAAAGTGCTTTTGCGTAGTCAATTTCATTATATTTTTCATAGTCAAAGCCAACCGTGAAAGTCTTATCCCCGTTAAAAGTTGCGGCAACATAGCTGGAATCCACACCGCTTGAAAGGAAAGAGCCGACCTCAACATCACTGATTTTGTGGTGTTCCACGGAATCGTGCATTGCATTGTCGATACGCTCAACCCAGTCATCTAAAGAAACGGACTCATCTGCTTCAAAAACAGGTTCCCAGTAACGCTTAATGTTTAACTCACCGTTATGGAATGTTAAGCAGTGGGACGGCATCAGCTTATAAATGCCCTTGAAAAATGTTTCTTCCAGTACGGAATACTGGAAAGTCAGGTAATTTTCCAGTGCAGTTTCATTGACTGCTTTTTTGTAGCCCGGATATTCCAGAATACTTTTAATTTCAGAAGCATACACCAGATTTCCGTCAACAACGGCATAGTAAAACGGCTTAATGCCAAAGAAATCCCTTGCCGCAAAAATCGTTTCCTTTTCACTGTCCCAGATTACAAAGGCAAACATACCTCTTAACTTGGAAAGCATATCTTCGCCGTATTCTTCATAAGCGTGAATCAATACTTCTGTATCGGAATTATTGGCAAAGGTATGTCCCTTTTCGATTAAATCTTTTCTTAAATCCTGATGGTTGTAAATTTCGCCATTAAATGTAATGACAATTTTTCTATCTTCATTATACATCGGCTGGCTGCCGTTATCGAGGTCGATAATAGAAAGACGTCGAAAGCCCATATATGCTTTCCCGTCAATATGCTGTCCGGCACTGTCCGGACCGCGGTGAATAATTTTATTCATCATATTTGTGAGAACTTCTTCACCGTTTTCAAGATACCCGGTGAACCCTGCAAATCCACACATATTCATTCCTCCTTGTTTTGCGAAGCAAAATGCGACTGCCCTAAGCAGGAGCAGAGGAATTTGCCTCCTTGTTTTGCTGCGAAGTTAAAATACACGTTAAAGATTATAACAAACAAATTTGCCGATTACAATTAATAATAAAAGTTTTTCCGCCGGAATGTGATTTATACGGTAAAATTATTGAAAATGCAGCCATAGAATCACTACGAAGGACAAATGGATATGACAGCAGAACAAGGGTTTACAAAATATAGAAAATACATTATAATAAAATGAAAATTTGAATAAATATAGACAGAGAGGAAAAATGCGCATGGAAAAGATAAAGATGACAACACCGTTAGTAGAGATGGACGGAGATGAAATGACAAGAGTTCTGTGGCAGTTAATCAAAGATGAACTGCTGACTCCTTTTGTAGATTTGAATACAGAATACTACGATTTAGGTCTGGTTCACAGAAACGAAACCAACGACCAGGTAACAATCGATTCTGCTGAAGCAACTAAGAAATACGGTGTTGCAGTCAAGTGTGCAACCATTACACCGAATGCAGCACGTGTTAAAGAATATGACTTAAAAGAAATGTATAAAAGTCCGAATGGAACAATCCGTGCACTGCTTGATGGAACTGTTTTCCGTGCGCCGATTATCGTAAAAGGCATTGAGCCATATGTAAAGACATGGAAGAAGCCGATTACCATTGCAAGACATGCTTACGGTGATGTATACAAGGCCAGTGAAATGAAAGTACCGGGTGCCGGAAAAGCAGAACTGGTATTTACGGCAGAAGACGGTACACAGACCAAAGAACTGATTCATGAATTTAAGGGTGCTGGTGTATTACAGGGCATGCACAACTTAAACGGTTCTATTGAAAGCTTTGCAAGAAGCTGCTTTAACTTTGCACTGGAAACAAAGCAGGATTTATGGTTTGCGACAAAGGATACCATTTCCAAGAAATATGACCATACTTTTAAGGATATTTTCCAGGAAGTTTACGATAACGACTATAAAGCTAAATTTGAAGAAGCAGGTATTACGTATTTCTATACACTGATTGACGATGCAGTAGCCCGTGTTATCCGTTCAGAAGGCGGCTATATCTGGGCATGCAAGAACTATGACGGCGATGTTATGAGTGATATGGTAGCAACAGCGTTCGGTTCACTTTCCATGATGACATCCGTACTCGTATCACCAAACGGATACTATGAATATGAAGCTGCACACGGAACAGTTCAGAGACATTACTACAAGCACTTAAAGGGTGAAGAAACTTCAACCAACCCGATTGCAACCATTTTTGCATGGACAGGTGCGTTAAGAAAACGCGGTGAACTTGATAACATTCCGGAATTGTGTGCATTTGCGGATAAACTGGAAAAAGCCTGCATTAAAACCGTTGAAAACGGTGAAATGACAAAAGACCTTGCACTGATTACAACACTGGACAATGCAAAGACATTAAATACACAGGATTTCATCAAAGCAGTCAGAAAGACATTAGAAGGACTTCTTTAAGATGAACGGAGGCAGATCAGAGTGAAATTTAAGTTTGAAATAAAAGATTTATTCAAGCTTCCAAATATCCTTTGCTACCTTAGAATACTGATGGTGCCGCTGTTTCTGCACGTTTATTTTACGGCAGAAACACCGCACGACTATTATCTTGCAACATTGATAGTGCTGGCATCGGGAATTACCGATTTTTTAGACGGGCAGATTGCAAGAAGATGTAATATGATAACGGATCTGGGAAAGGTCATTGACCCGGTTGCGGATAAGCTGATGCAGCTTGCGATGCTTGTGGCGCTGATGTTCCGCGTTCCGTACATGTATCTTCTGGTCATTTATCTGGTTGTGAAAGAAGTGGTTTCGACCGTATTTGCTTATATCAGCTGGAGGACGGTGCATCGCAGGCTCAATGGTGCAAAGTGGTATGGGAAAGTGTGTACAGCCCTGCTGTATGCAGTTATGCTCATTATGGTAGCCTTCCCACAGCTTTCAGATGGGTATCAGAAAATGCTTCTGCTGGTATGTGCAGGAGCGATGACGCTTTCTTTTGTAATGTATCTTCGCATTTACATTACAATGTTTATTGACGGCAGAACCGGTAAGAATGATAAGGTCATTTATTAAATCAAGAAAGGTTATGGGAACAGAATAAGGTTATGATAGGCTATACTTTTCATGGCATGAATATGAGCCAGCTGGCATTGTGGTTTTTTATCTACAGCTTCTGCGGCTGGGCAATGGAATGTGTTGTAATCCGCATCCAGCTGGGCAGATGGGAAAACAGAGGATTTGCAAAGCTTCCGTTTTGTGTCATTTACGGCTTTGGTGTGTTTATTGCATATCATTTATTCCAGCCGATTGAACACAATTATGTGGCACTGTATATCTGGGGCTGCATTGCCGCCACGATTTTTGAATATCTGACAGCACAGGTGATGCTCCGGCTGTTTGATGAAGTGTGGTGGGATTATACACATAAAAAGATTAATTATAAAGGAATTCTATGCCTTCAGAGTACACTGGGCTGGGGATTTCTTGCGTTGTTTATCTTTGGGATTTTCAACCAGCTGGTAGAAAATCTGGTATTTGCACTGGACGAAAGATTTGTCTGCTTTTTCGGGGCAGTGCTTACAATATCCTATCTCATTGATTTTACGATACATTTTATACAGAATATCCAGAACAGTGAGAGTTTTAAAAATATGGATATTTTATCCAGAATTATAAGACATTAAGGAAAATACCGCCCATAGGGCGTTGGGTAGAGCGCAGTTGCCATATCGGTAAAGGCGCTTTTGCCATTTTTGAAACAAAAGTAACGGAGATTGTAGAAAATGTTAAAAAAGGCAAAGGAAGATTTGAGTCTGCTGACGCGCAGCGGAAAGCACATATTTGTTTTTGAACTGACATATAAGCTGGCAGCAACGGCGATTGTCTATCCGCTGGCGGTACTGGTATTAAATCTGGTGTTTAGCTTTGCAGGAATCAGTTATCTTACAAATGAATACATTTTAAAAGCGGTTACAAATCCGGCAGTGATTCTGACACTGGTTTTATTAATTGTTCTGTTTGTACTATACTGTAGCTATGAAATGTCTTTTTTAACAACCTGTTTTGAGCTAAAAAGACAGGAATGTACAGCTTCCATTATAGAAACGGGACTCACGGCATTAAAGCATATCCGTCCGTTGTTTCAGATAAAAAATATTCCACTCGCCCTGTTTTATTTTATTATGATTCTTACGATTAACGTGGCGATTTGTGGAAATGTACTCTATTCCCAGACTGCGGTGAATCTGTTTAAGACGTATATTCTGCGAAACACATGGTTTGTAAAAGGTGCATTGATTGCAGGTACGCTGATTATTTATACTGTGATGATTTTCGGGATTTATTCTTTCCATGTGTTTATGCTGGAAGGTGTGGATTTCAGACAGGCTTATAAAAAGAGTGCTGCAATTGTCAAAAAACATTTTGTGGGAACACTTGGTTCACTTGTAATGTACAATCTGGGTGTGCTTGTGATAATCGGTATTTTTTATGTGCTGATTTCAGCAGTTCTGATTGCAGGCGTGAAACTGCTTGCAATGGCGTATATGGGAAGTGCGGTTTATTTATCCGTTCTGCGTGCTATCCGGAGCGGGACGAAATTGTTTCTGGTGTTTATCGCCATTCCCGTATCCTATACGGTGATTTCGCGTATGTATTATAAATACAATACGCAGCCGGTAGATTTTAGTGTCATTTATATCAGAAACCGTTATTACCGGTTAAACAGAACCATCTACTTCGGAGTGCTGATTTTGTCCGTTGTGTTAAATGCAGTTTATGTGGTAGGTTCATTTAATAAAAATCCGTTTGATAAAATTGCTATTTTCCATGAAACGACCATTACGGCACACCGCGGCGCATCTACGGAGGCACCGGAAAATACGCTGGCAGCATTTAAAAGAGCCATGGATGATATGGCAGATTACATTGAACTGGACGTGCAGCTGACCGCTGATGATGAAGTGGTTGTTATGCATGATGCAAGTGCGGCAAGAACAACAGGCGTTGACAGAAAAATTTCAGAAATGACACTGGAAGAAGTTAAACAGCTTGATGCAGGTAGTTCATACAGTGCAGAATATGCCGGAGAACAGGTGCCGACACTGGAAGAAGTATTTCAACTGACGGATGGAAAAATCCGCATTAATATTGAGTTGAAAACGACGGCTTCCAGTGTAAAACTGGCAGAAAAAGTGATAGAATTAATTCATCAGTATAATATGGAAGATAAATGTGTGATTACATCATTTGACTATTATGCGTTAAAATATGCAAAGCACTATGATACAAAAATCCAGACGGGATATATTTTGTCGGTGGCATACGGGGATTATTTTAATATGCCGGATATCGACTTTTTCAGCATGAATGCTTCGTTCTTATCCAAAAGAACGGTGGATGCCATTCATCAGTCCGGTAAACAGGTTTTTGCGTGGACGGTCAACAACAAAGCTTCTATTAAGAATCTGACGAATAAGGGCGTAGACAATATTATTACGGACAACCCGGTACTGGCACGTGAAACCGTCTATTCAAGGGATACAAGCGAAACACTGATTAATATGATTAAATATGTATTTAACGGCTAAGCGTAAAATGCGGAAATGGGGGCTTATATGATTAGAGGAATAGGTACATCAAAAGGAATCGGAATGGGACGGGCTTTGATTGTAGAAAGTCCGCAGATGGAAATTTCCGTTAAAAAAATCGAAGATACGGCGGCAGAGCAGGAACGTTATAAAAAGGCAAAGGCGCAGTTTATTGAAGAAACACAGCAGATGATAGAGCAGTTAAAACAGCGGCTTGGCGAAAAGGACAAGACAGCACTGATTCTGCACAACCAGATTTATCTGATTAATGACGTGGAAATGGACAACGGCATTTTACAGATGATACAGGAGCAGAAGGTCTGCGCGGAAGCGGCAGTTGAAGAAACGTGTAATCTCTATATTAAGATTTTTGAAAATTCGGGCAGTGAGGCGGTAGCACAGCGCATTGCGGATATTATTGATTTAAAAGACCGTCTGGCGGGCATTTTACTGGGTGTGCATAGTGTAGACCTGACACATCTGCCGGAAAATACGATTATTATTGCAAAGGAACTCCAGCCGTCCATTACCGCGGTTATGGATACAGCGCATGTGGCAGGAATCGTGGCGGAAAAAGGTGGGGAAACCTCGCATACGGCCATTCTTGCAAGAGCGCTTGAAATTCCTGCGGTATTAAGCGTAAAAGATGCGTTGGAAAAAATCGGTAACGGCGATACGGTGATTGTAGACGGTGAATACGGAGAAGTCTTTGTACAGCCGATTCCAAAGACGATAGAAATATATCGCAAAAAACGCAAGTTATATGAAGAACAGGTGCAGGAGCTAAAGAAATATATCAATAAAGATACAGTCACACAGGATGAAAAACGAGTGTGCCTTGCCGCAAATATCGGAAATGCAGAGGATGCCGTCAAGGCGATGGAATCCGGGGCAGAATGTGTCGGCCTGTTTCGGACGGAGTTTCTATTTATGAACGGTGTTTCCATGCCGACAGAGGAAGAACAGTTTGAAGTCTATAAGCGGGCAGCGGTCATCTGTAAGAACAAGGTTTTAACAATCCGTACACTGGATATTGGCGGAGACAAGGACATTCCGTACATGGGGCTGACAAAGGAGAGCAATCCGTTTTTAGGATACCGTGCCATCCGGTTCTGCCTTGGCAGAATCGACGTCTTTACAACACAGCTGCGGGCAATCCTGCGGGCAAGTGCCTACGGCAATATCCGCATTATGCTTCCGTTAATTACCGGTGTGAGTGAAGTGCGCAGCGTGCGGACAATTTTGCAGAATGTCATGCGGGAACTTGACAGTAAAGAAATTCCGTATGATAAGGATATTTTGTTAGGCGTCATGATTGAAACACCGGCGGCGTGTATGCTTGCCGACATTTTAGCAAAGGAAGCCGACTTTTTCTCTATTGGTACGAATGATTTAACGCAGTATACAATTGCGGTTGACAGGGGCAATGAAAATGTTGCTTATCTGTATTCGGCATTCCATCCGGCGGTACTGCGCTCTGTGAAGCGTATTATCGAGTGCGCAAAACGGGAAAATATTGAAGTCGGCATGTGCGGGGAAGCCGCAGGCAATCCGGCAATGATACCGCTGCTTTTAGCATTCGGATTAGATGAATTCAGCGTGACGGCATCAAAAGTACTGGAAACAAGAAAAAATATTGCTTCATGGACGATGAAAGAAGCCGCTGCCGTTACGGATACGGTGATGGGCATGAGCACAGAAAAGGAAGTTTCAGCTTATCTGAGTGATTATATTGCAACAAAAATGTCAAATGGAAAATAAAGGAGAAAGTGTGAAGAATCCTTAAATTAAAGATTCTTCATACAGATATTTGTGCCGCAGGCAGCACAAATATCTTTTTATCGCAGGACTGAATAAATTCAGCCCGCGGTTCCTCCGGCATTGAAATGCCTGCGGAAAAGAGGAATGAATGGCACAGGGATATGATACAGAGGAGCAGAAGGAACGTGTTTTACTGGTTGGTGTACAGTTAGACAATCAGGAAGACATGGAAAGCTCACTTGAAGAATTAAAAGCACTTGCAAAGACTGCAGGTGCGGAAACGGTTGGGAAGGTAATCCAGCCGCGTGATGCGTACCATCCGGCAACTTATATCGGAAAAGGAAAATTAGAGGAAGTCCGCAGTCTTATAGAAGAAACCGGGGCAACGGGCATTATCTGTGACGATGAACTTTCTCCGGCACAACTTAGGAATCTTGAAGATGCACTGGGGACAAAGGTTATGGACAGAACCATGGTCATTCTCGATATTTTTGCTTCGCGTGCAACGACCAGTGAAGGAAAGATACAGGTTGAGGTAGCACAGTTAAAGTACCGCTCCACCAGGCTGACAGGACTTGGAACAACGCTTTCAAGACTGGGCGGCGGTATCGGTACGAGAGGACCGGGCGAAAAGAAGCTCGAAACAGACAGACGAATTATCCGTGACAGAATCAGCCGTCTTTCTAAAGATCTAGAAGAAATCAAGAATCACAGAGAGGTTGCAAGACAGAACAGAAGCCGCACGGCAGTTCCGGTAGCGGCGATTGTGGGATATACCAATGCAGGAAAATCCACACTGTTAAATTATATGACTGATGCGGGAATCCTCTCGGAAGATAAGTTGTTTGCAACACTTGACCCGACAACAAGGGCAATGAATCTTCCAAACGGTGAAAAAATCCTGCTGACCGATACGGTCGGATTTATCCGCAAGCTTCCGCATAATCTGATAGAGGCATTTAAGAGTACGCTCGAAGAAGCAAAGTATGCGGATATAATTGTGCATGTGGTGGATGCATCCTCACCGGACAGGGATATCCAGATGGATGTCGTATACAAGACCTTAAAGGAACTTGAAGTTGGTGATAAGCCGGTTGTGACCTTGTTTAACAAGTGTGATAAGTTTGAAAATGGGGATACGGAAGCGCCGGTTTTACGGGATTTTAAGGCAGATGAAACGGCGTATATTTCCGCACGTACCGGAAGCGGCATTGCAGATTTTGAAGCGATTCTGGAAAAGATTATCCGGGAGAGCCGTGTGCATCTGGTACAGACCTTTGCATACGCCGATGCCGGAAAAATCCAGCAGATCCGCGCACAGGGACAGCTTATCAAAGAAGAATACACAGAAAACGGAATTGAAGTGGAAGCGTATGTGCCGAAAGCACTGTATCAGAAGCTTCAATAGTAGTTGCTTCGCGACAAAGTCGCTCAGAAAAGGAGAAATGCGAAAATCCTTAAATCAAAGATTTTCGCATAACAGAATTGTGCCGCAGGCGTCACAATTCTGGAT
>OGLN01001662.1_pt1 | contig 15244 bp, 8 predicted proteins | sample 1572641 | NCBI WGS metagenome assembly OGLN01 (sample SAMEA2581903, study PRJEB24529) | metagenome | biome: Human gut stool | place: China | collected 2011
GATAATACCGCCTTTACCCAGCTTCCCAACGGGACGCAGGTGGAAGTGATCGGCGTCGAGGACAACGGCTGGGTGAAAATCCTTTTGCCGGAGCGCATGGGCTATGTCTGCGGTGATTATCTGACATTGAGCAGCGACGCCGGAGCCACCGGCGACGGCAGCTTTTCCCTCTCCCTTGACGGGGCGGAGCTTTCCGCCCTGCTGGAACAGTTCGGCGGCTTTTCGGGCGGCGGCGTTCCCCTGACCCCGGATGGGAACCTGTCGCTGATTGACGACATCGGCACCACCGGCGGCAAGCAGTTTATCACGCTGCAAACCAAGGCGGGCAACACCTTTTATCTGATTATTGACCGGGACGACGAGGGCGAACAGACCGTGCATTTCCTCAACCAAGTGGACGAAGCCGACCTGATGGCCTTGACCGAGGATGGCGAAGCCGCCCCGGAAACCTGCACCTGTACGACCAAGTGCGCGGCAGGAGCCGTCAACACCGATTGCCCGGTATGTAAAACCAATATGACCGAGTGTACCGGCCCGGAGCCGGAACCGCAGGAGCCGGAGGAAACCAAGCAGCCGCAGGAGGAAGAAGCGAAAAGCAGCGGCATGGGCGGCCTTGTCGTGTTCCTTGTGGTGGCCCTGATTGGCGGCGGCGCGGCCCTTTACTTCTTCAAGTTTAAGAAGCCCAAGGCCGACACCAAGGACGGCGACGAGCTGGACGAGTACGATTTTGGCGAGGACGAGGACGACGAGGACGAACCGGCCCCGGAGGACGAGGAACCCGCGCAGGATAAGGAGGAATAAAGAATGAGTGTTCAGTTGGTAATTGCAGAGAAACCGAGCGTCGCCCGCAGCATTGCGGGCGTGATCGGTGCAGATCAGAAACGGGACGGCTACATGGAGGGCAACGGCTATCTGGTGAGCTGGTGTATCGGCCACCTTGTTTCCCTTGCCGACGCCGGAGCCTATGACGAGCGTTTCAAGAAGTGGCGCTATGACGACCTGCCGATTTTGCCGCAGGAATGGCAGTACATTATTCCTGCCGAGAAGAAAGGCCAGTTTTCCGTGCTGCGCTCCCTGATGGAGCGCCCCGACGTGACGGGCCTTGTGTGCGCCACCGACGCCGGGCGCGAGGGTGAGCTGATTTTCCGTTTCGTCTACCAGATGGCGGGCTGCAAAAAGCCGTTCAAGCGCCTTTGGATTTCCAGCATGGAGGACGCGGCAATCCGAGAGGGCTTTGCCCACCTGAAACCGGGGGCCGACTACGACAACCTGTATCAATCGGCCCTGTGCCGGGCGCAGGCCGATTGGCTGGTAGGGATCAACGCCACCCGGCTTTTCTCCATCCTCTATCACAAGACCCTGACCGTGGGCCGTGTCCAGACGCCTACCCTCAATAAGCTGGTTGACCGGGAGGCTAAAATCAGCAATTTCAAGAAAGAAAAATACCACGTTGTCCATATCGCGGCGGGCAGCATAGAGGCGGCCAGCGACCGCTTTATGAACCCCGACGACGCCGACGCCACCAAGACGGCCTGTGCAGGAGCGCAGGCCGTTTGTGTATCGGTGAAGCGCGAGAAAAAGACGGAGCAGCCGCCCCGCCTTTACGACCTCACCACCTTGCAGCGGGAGGCCAACCGCCTGTTTGGATTTACCGCCAAGCAGACCCTTGACTATGCCCAACAGCTCTACGAAAAGAAGCTGCTGACCTATCCCCGCACCGACAGCCAGTACCTTACCGACGATATGCAGCCCACGGCGGAAAGCATCGTGTCCGGCCTGTGGCCGCTGCTTTCCTTTGCGGCGGGGCTGGACATTGCCCCGCAGTTTGGCCGGGTGCTGAACAGCAAAAAGGTGTCCGACCACCACGCCATTATCCCCACGATGGAGTTTGTGCAGAAAGGCTTTGACGGGCTGACCGAGGGCGAAAAGAAACTGCTGTCCCTTGTGTGCTGCAAGCTGCTGTGTGCCGTGGCCGCGCCCCATGTGTATGAGGCTGTCACCGCCACATTCACCTGCGCCGGGAACGAGTTCACCGCCAAGGGCAAAACCGTTCTCACCCCCGGCTGGAAAGAGATTGAGCGCCGCTTCAAGACGTCGTTCAAGACCGACGCCGACGAGGACGCGCCGGAGCTGGCGCGGGAGCTGCCGGAGCTGACCGAGGGCCAGACCTTTGACCCGGTGGAGGCCAGCATTACCGAGCATTTCACCACGCCGCCCAAGCCCTATACCGAAGATACGCTTTTGTCTGCTATGGAACGGGCCGGGGCCGAGGATACGCCGGAGGACGCCGAGCGCCAAGGTTTGGGAACCCCGGCAACCCGCGCTTCCATTCTGGAAAAGCTGGTGCAGATGGGCTTTGTGGAACGCAAAGGCAAACAGCTACTTCCCACCAAGGACGGCCACAACCTTGTGTGCGTCCTGCCGGATGTGCTGACCTCTCCCCAGCTTACGGCTGAATGGGAAACCAAGCTGACGGCCATTGCCAAGGGGCAGGCCGACCCGGAGGGCTTCATGGCTGGCATTGCAGAAATGACAAGGGGCCTGATCGCAAACTACTCCCAGATCAGCGAGGACGCGCAGAAGTTGTTTCAGGCCGAGCGTGTTGTTATCGGCAAGTGTCCCCGCTGCGGCGAAGCCGTCTACGAGGGCAAGAAAAACTATTACTGCGGAAACCGGGCCTGCCAGTTTGTCATGTGGAAGAATGACCGATTTTTTGAGGAACGGGGCAAGACGTTCACCCCGAAGATCGCCGCCGCGCTGCTCAAAGACGGAAAGGCAAAGGTAAAGGGCCTGCGCTCCATGAAAACCGGGAAAACCTACGACGGGACGGTGCTTTTGGCCGATACCGGCGGGAAATACGTCAACTACCGCGTGGAAAAAAAGAGCTGACGGAGTAACGTAGCAAGCATAGGAAGTGTAGCCACATTTCCTTTATATGAAAAATCGAATAGTAATGGTATAATATATTTTAACAGCAAACAGATACTTAACACTAACATGCAATTTCGACGACTATTATGTGTAAGGGAGGAAACGTATGCAAGTCGGAATTAACCCTCAAATCGACCCCAATGTAATTCAATTTTATGAATCAAATTATGATGTTTTGCGCACACCCGATTTTGATGACAAATCAAGATTGTTAAAACCTACTCATGGAATAAAATATTTAGGACATTCATCAAATAAAAAATGCCGATTCTGTGGTAAGGATGAACATGAAGTTAGTTTTAAAAAAATTGCACATGTATTCCCAGAATCCATCGGTAATAATACTTTGGCATCAAATTATGAGTGCGATGACTGCAACCAGTACTTTGGTAGCACAATTGAGAATGAATATGCAAATTTTTTTAGCCTCTATCACAGCATAATGCAAATCAGTGGTAAAAATGGAAAACCAAAGTGTGGTTTTAAAGTACCTTGTTCCATGCGAACTACTGACTGTGCCAATCATTGTATTGAGATAGCCTTTAGCGATAGTATTCCTTATATTAGGAAATGTGAAAATGTTGACACAAAATATGTGGATATTTCACAGAATTCAATTACTATTTCAAAACCGTTAGGCGCATGTTGCCCTATTGCAGTGTTTAAGGCTATTGCTAAAATGGCACTGACTGTTATGCCAGTTGAAGAAGTACTACTTTTTGATAAAACAATAAAATGGCTTTGTGTATCGGAACACTACAATTTTTACAGCAATAAAAAGTTACTTGTCAGATACAAAATGATACCTGGATTCAATGTAACTAAATATCCACATTATATATTGTTTCGCCGTAAAAAAACTGTTTGGAATATGCCATACATGCTATTTAATTTGACGTATGGCTGTTTTTCATTGTTTGTAGAAATTCCAAGAGATCCTAATGACTTCGATATATCAAATTTTATTCATATGCCTTTTCCTCCAATCCCCTTTTTTTCATCTACAACAGGAATTTGGGATATGTCCGATAACAAACTTCCTCAGGGATCAAAGCAAAGCATAACATTGACTGCGCATGGTATCAAAGAGTGTACAAAGAACGCTACAATCACTACTGAAAATGGAAAAAGAAAATTAAACTTTTCTACATCAGAATAACATTGAGAGCATCTTATAAAGCAGATAATAAATAAAGATAACCATGTCACACGAATAGGTTGAGAGCAGGAAATCTTTCAAAGGTTTCCTGCTTTTTTTATGCCATTTTTCAGAAAGGAGCGACAAATGAGCGAAGTATTTTCTATCCTGTTTCATAACCGACAGCGTTATGAGCAAGGCAAAGAGGGCCTTTGGTTTTCTTTGCCGACCACAACCGAAAAGCTGCAAGCAGCCCTGCGGGAAATCGGGATCAGTGCCGACAATCCGCAGGACTTTTTCTTGTACGACTACCGAAGCCCGCAGGAGCGTCCCATTAAGCTGCCCCGCGATCTGGTGTTGTCCGCTGATGTGGACGAACTGAACTTCCTTGCCGCGAGGCTGGAAAAGCTGGACGCCGCCGAGCTTGCGGAGCTGAACGCCGCCCTGACAAGCCCGCAGAGCAACTTCCACAGTATCGGACAGATCATCGACTACCCCGACAACGTGGACTACTATGTGCATCTGCCGGATGTCACCGGCACGGGCCAGTTGGGTGACTACTACCTGAATCGTTCCGGCATGGTGGATATGCCGGAGGAATGGAAAGCGGGAATTTTCCTGCCCCGTTTCGGCCTGCATATTGCCAATACGGAGCATGGTGTTTTCACCGACTACGGCTATCTGGTGAAAAGCGGCGACGAGTGGCAGCGTGTCCATGAGGGCCAGCCGGTGCTGGAGAAATACCGGGTGATGGCCTATCCTGCGCCGGAAATTCTGCGGGACGAGGCCCCGGCCCGGACGGTGCAGCCAGAGGTAGCGCCCACCGCCGAAGCTGCGGCCCCGCCGCCCGTCGTCCCCATTATTCTCAACAGCCAGAACAGCGCCGACCGCATGAAAGAGATCACCGACCGGCTGGAAACCGGCATACAGGAACTTTTCGAGAGTGAACGCTACAAAGCCTATCTCACCTCTATGGCGAAGTTCCACAGTTACAGCTTCAACAATACGCTGCTGATCGCCATGCAGGGCGGCCAGCTTGTGGCGGGCTACAACAAGTGGCGGGACGATTTTCACCGCAATGTGAAGCGGGGCGAGAAAGGCATCAAAATTCTGGCTCCGGCTCCCTACAAGGTGAAAAAGGAAGTGCCGAAGCTGGACGAACAGGGTCAGCCGGTCATGGACAAGGACGGCAAGCCTCTGACCGAAGTACAGGAAACGCAAGTTCCGGCGTTCAAAATCGTGTCTGTCTTTGATGTGAGCCAGACCGAGGGCGAACCGTTGCCATCTATCGGTGTGGACGAGTTGGCCGGAAATGTGGAGCAATACGAGGACTTCTTCAAGGCACTGGAACAGACTTCCCCCGTGCCGATGGCCTTTGAGGACATCCCCAGTGGTTCTCACGGCTACTACCACCTGACGGAAAAGCGGATCGCCATACAGGAGAACATGAGTGAGCTGCAAACTTTGAAAACAGCCATCCATGAGATTGCCCATGCCAAGCTCCACGCCATTGACCCGGACGCCCCTGTGACCGAGCAGGCCGACCGGCCCGACAGCCGCACCCGCGAGGTGCAGGCCGAGAGCGTGGCCTATGCCGTCTGCCAGCACTACGGACTGGACACGTCCGACTATTCCTTTGGGTATGTGGCTGGTTGGAGTTCCGGCAAAGACCTGAAAGAGCTGCGGGCGTCCCTTGAAACCATCCGGGCCACCGCCCATGAGCTGATTACCACCATCGACGGCCACCTTGCCGAGCTTCAGCAACAGCGGCAGGCGCAGCAGGCCGTGGAGCAAATTGTGGAGCCGACTGTGGAACAGGCCGCCGAGCAGCCTGCCCCCGACAGTGTGTTTTCCAAGCTGCCCCCGGAACAGCAGCAGGAAATGACCGACAGTGTAAAGGCCATGCTGCAAACCCTGATTGACGCCGATGTGAAATCCACCGGCGAGGTGACGCAAGACACGTTGGACGCCATTCAGACACAGGGCTTTGTCCTTTCCGGCGACGGGGCGCTGCAACGGGCCAAGGCCCAGCCGGAGCCGCAGCCGTGGAATGGGATTGACGGCCTTTTGAACAACAAACCCATTATGCCGGAGGCCACCCCCACGGAACGGGCCAACGCCCTGATCGACTGGGCCGAGCGCAACGGACAGCGCATGGGCAACGAGGAACGCCGGTTGATCGTGGAGTACGCCGAGGCCGTGGACAACACGGACAAGGTGGTTGCCCTTATCAATGAGTTTTGCGAACATGGCTATGAAATGCAGCACGGCCATGTGGACGAGTTGGTGAAAAGCCGGATTGACCGGGAAATCGCAGAGGCCAAGGCCGCACAGCAGCCCACCCTTGACCCCACGGCAGAGCCGGTTGTGACGATCCTTTTCACCGAAAGCCCCGATCTGGAAATGGGCCAGCAAATGCCGCTGCATGAGGCCGACGCCCTGTTTGCCCGGCTGGACGCAGAACATCGTGGCGGCGGCTACTATGATAAGACCGACTTCCGCATTGATTTCACATTCCAAGGAGAGCCGCACAGCTATTCCGGGCGGCAGGATTTTGGCGACCGAGACGGTTCCCTGATTGAGCATATCCGGGAGTATCAGACCTTTTATCTGAACGATGAAAAATGGAAAGACCATTTGACCCGGCAGGGCGGCCCGGAGGCGTGGGCGGAGGATCACGCCAGCCGTGAAGCCTTTCTCACCGAGATCATCCCCTACATGGAGTTGCATTGCAACCTGTCCCGGCTGGAACAGGAGGCGCAGACCCGTTTGGCGTCCAGCGACACCATGACGCCGGAGGAAACCGCCTACTATGGGGCGCTGGTGGACTACGCTATGGAGTGCCGTCCGCTGCTCAACCACGGAGAGCCTTTGCTGGAAATGCCGAAACTGACCGACTTCGACCAGAGCTTGCAGGACTACAAAGCGCAGGTGGAGGCGGAAATTGCACAGGAGGCCGCCGATGCCGGTATGACCGTGGAGGAATATGCGGCGGCTGGCTATGAGGCCCCGGCCCAGCCGCAGGAGGTCAAAGAGCCGCCCCAGCAAGAAGCCCCGGAACAGCCAACAAAAGAACCTGCGGCGTCCGACTACTACTATTCCATCAATGAGGGCGCGGCCCGCCGTGCCAAGGAAATGAACAGCTTTTCCGACTACAAGCCCGGCAGCGCCACAGCCGAGTACTGGCATTATGTGGATGAAGCCTTTGCGCTGGCACAGGAACAGAAAAGGCGCGTCGATCCCATGTACCATGAGAAGATCGACAGCCTGCTTGACACCTATGCCCGGAAGCTGGCTGCCAATATGAACCACGGCTATGAGATTGACGCCCGTGTTCCATCCATTTTGATTGCCAGTGGTTCCAATTTCCCGGTACGGAAGAAAGAGAAACAGAACGCGGCCCGCGACAGCAATATGCAGGAATTGCAGTACATCCAAGGGCTGCTTGATAAAATCCGCAGCACCGGCATGGGCGGCATCAGGCAGGACGATCCGCAGGCCATTCCCAAGCTGCAAAAGAAGCTGGACGGTCTGGAAAAGGCGCAGGAAACCATGAAAGCTGTGAACGCCTATTACCGCAAACACGGTACACTGGACGGCTGCCCGCACCTCTCTCCTGAAAACATCGAAAACCTGAAAGCGGATATGGCGTCCGGCTGGCACTATGAAAATAAGCCGTTTCAGAGCTGGGAGCTGTCCAACAACAATGCGGAAATCCGCCGCGTCCGGCAGCGGATCGAAAGCCTGACCCGCGCAAACGAAGTGGCCTATGTTGGCTGGGAGTTTGACGGCGGCCATGTGGAGGCAAACCGGGAGCAGGGCCGTTTGCAGGTGTTCTTTGACGGCAAGCCGGAAGCGGACGCCCGCCAGCAGTTGAAAGAACACGGTTTCCGCTGGGCGCCGAGTGTGGGCGCATGGCAGCGGCTTTTGAACGACAATGCCTACTATGCGTCGGACAGGATCGCTTGTATTCAGCCCCTTTCCGGCATCAAGCCCACGGAGCTGCAACGCAACAGCAACCGGGAACAGCGGGCGCAGGCGGCACAGGAACAGGCCGAGCCGGACTACTTCTACCGGGTACACGCCACCCCCAGCAGCGACAGCCGGGAAAACCTGTATATGCTGCAAGCCTATATTCCGCAGGACAACGGCAGGGCCAAGATCGGAGATATTCTCTACGTTGGAACGCCAGAACGGTGCCGGGAGCTGATGGATCAGCTCAATACCGGGGAGCTGACGCAGGAGGCCGTCAAGGAGCTGTATGCCAAGGAGCAGGAGCAGCCGGAACAAGAACCCATGCAGGAGCCGGAAACCGCCCCGGCGCAGGAAGTTACTTCCGACACCGAGCCGCAGGCGGCTCCCGCCGAAACCCTGACGGAGTTGCAGGAAAAGGCGCTGAAAATTGCTGACCGATACAAAGACCTGCCCTTGCAGGCAAAGATTGATGTGATCGCGCGGGCGTTTGGCTGCAAGACCGGCGAAATCCATACGTCCCCCTGTACCGGCAAATGGCGAGGCACCAGCGATATGACAATCCGTTTTGACAACGGCGCGTCCCTGTTTATCGGCAACCACCTGACGCCGAAAGCCAAGACGGTCAAGGTACAGACGGAATGTGTAAACCGTACTTTGGTGCAGTACAACCCAGAGATTGTCAAGGCCACCAAGGAAGCGGCCCTGCCCGCGCTGTTGCAGCGGGAGGCCAAGGACAATGAGATCGCGGCCCCAAAGGGCTTGAAGCCCTACACGCTGCTCAATGTGGAGTTCAACCAGGGAGCCGACGAAAAGACCGGCGGTTATATTGGCTGGTACTATGTGACGCTGGCCGTGGACGGCAAAATCTGTACCCATCTGGAAACGGGATTGAACCATGATATTGCGGACGGCAAGGTGAGCGATACCCCCACACGGGCCGACTACTACCCGGCAGGAGCCTTGAAAGAGGCCGATGTGGACTACGTTTTCAACAACGTGGGTTTTTCCTCTGCGTCCACCCTCTATACGGTGCCGCTGCGGGACGATGTGCGGGAACGTGCCGAAAAGACACTGGCCGAGCGCAGCGCCGCCGCGCCGGAGGCTGGCCGGGAATGGGGCTTTTATGTGATCCCTGACCTGAAAACATGGGCTACCAATGCCGAGCAGCAGACCCCGATAGAGCATTTCGCCACCTTTGAGGAAGCCAAGGCCCGGTTCGACGAGCTGCGGAGCCAGCCCTATAACAGCGAGGCCAAGGATTTGAACACCGATGGCCGCCCCTACGCCCATCTGACGCTGGGCATGGAAAGCAAGGACGGCATGAGCGCCGCCGATATTCTCCATGTGCGGGCGGGCCAGAATTATCTTGTGGAGGACTTCACCCGCATGGAACGGCTGCGGAGTGATCCCGTGGTACTGGAAAGCCTCTCCCGTGTGGCAAACGAAATCGGCTTTGACCGGGTGCGGCCCTATGTGATGGAGAACGGCAGCTACAAGGCCATGCCGGATATGCCTTTCACCCAATGGGAAAACCCGTATTTCACCGTCGATCCCCCGGCACAGGAGCAGGGCGACACCTTTACCATCTACCAGCTCAAAGGCGGGCCGGAAACACGGGACTATCGCTTTGAGGCTTACGAGAGCTTGCAGAAAGCGGGGCGGGCCGTTGACCGGCAGAATTACGATCTTATCTACACGGCCCCGCTGGACGGCAAAACCACGCTGGAGGACATCTACCGTACATTCAACCTTGACCGTCCCGCCGACTTCACCGGCCACAGCCTTTCCGTTTCCGACGTTGTGGTGCTGACCCGCAGCGGCAAGGAGGAAGCCCATTACTGTGACAGCTTCGGCTTTACGCCAGTGCCGGAGTTCTTCTTGCAGCGGGAAAAACAGCTTACACCACGGGAATTGCTGACCGGCGAGAGCATCCAGACCCCACGGGGCAGCTTCCTTGTAACGGATATGAGCCGGGAGCAGTTGGAGGCCGCAGGCTATGGTTTCCACCATCAATCCGAGGACGGCAAGTATCTTATCATGGGCAACGGCACGGACGCCTTTGCCATCCCCGCCCAACAGGAAAGCCCCATCAAGGCCGCTGAAATGACGACCGAGCAGAACTACAACATGATTGACGGCGTTCTGAACAATGCCCCGACCATGAGTGAGCTGGAAGCCAAGGCCAAAGCCGGGGAACAGATTTCCTTGTTCGACGTAGCCGAGGCAGCCAAGGCGGAGGCCCAAAAGCCCAAGCAGCCCCAGCGCCCGGCGCAGAAACAGAAAAAGCCGTCCATCCGGGCGCAGCTCAAAGCCGCCAAGGAAGAACAGCAGAAGAAACCGCCGCAGCGGGAAAAAGCACAGGAATTGGAGGTGTGACGCCATGAACAGGTTTGAGAATTTGGATGTTGTGGCCGCGCTGGATCAGCTCATGCGGCAGAACACCGCCTTTTATCGCACTGATTTTGAGATCGACAAAGAGATCATCGGGCGGGCCGCTGCCAGCGACAAGGCCGAGGACAAGACGCTGCTGTGGATGTCCCGCCCGTCCGGGACGTACTGCTTCCGGGAAAGTGATGTGTTCCTGCAAGGCACCCGGCAGCACAACACATGGACGTTTTACGGGGCGCAGACCCGTGACCGGGTGCTGGCCTACGCCGTGGAGCTGACCGGCAAAGTGCGGGGCGTCATTCGCGGCAATCTCTATGAGCTGGACTATCCCCAGCACTTCCGGCACGTCGCAGCCGAGGCGGTACAGGCCGACAACATCATCCTGCACTATGAAAAGGGCGACCGGGAGCAGCCCGCCGGTCTGTACTTCGACGGGCGGCCCGATCCCAAGCTGGGGGCGTTCCTGCGGTATGAGGCCAAGCCCAATGAGCCGGAACACCTGCGGGAGCTGTTGCGGCAGGAACAGAAAGGCCGGGCGCAGCTTGCGCCCGGCGACTTCAAGGCCCACGTCACGGCGCTGCATGACGGCATGATTTTGGCCGAGGCGCAGCGGATCGTGGCCGAGCTGAAAACCTTGCCTGCCCCAAACAGCCCCAACAAGACGCATTTCATGGTGGAGCTGTCCCCGTATTTCGTGCAGATGGCATCCAGCAAGGACACCGACCGGCTGTTTTCCATGTTGCCCTATAAATCTCTGGCCTTTACCGGCATGAAAGACCGGCACGGCCTGTATGCGGTGATCGGCAAGGACGAGAACCGGGACAAGGAAGTGCGGAGGCCCCGCGCTTCCATCCGCAGGTAGCTATCCGAAACCAAACAGGCCCAAGCCCCGAAAAAGGCCCCGGCCAGAACCAAGAAAAATGAATTGGAGGTATGACAATGCAGTTTACCGTGGAAGAAGAAAACCTGATCTGTATTTACCACAATGCTGACCGTCGCAGGACGTTGAGCAAGATCACCGCCGCCCTGCCGGATATGGACGGGGATATGCGGGCGCTGGCCCAGCAGACCCTTTCCAAGCTGGAAAGCATGACGGATGCCGACTATGACCGCCAGAAGTTCCATTTCACCGATGAATAAGTAAAACAGACGCCGGGCGCGGCGGCCATGTGGCCGCTTGCGCCTGGCGTCTTTCTATTTGAATATCATTCCACTATATCGAATGAAATACCCCCCATCATTGGAGATGTATTATTGTTAATCGTCAAATTACTTTGAAAAACTACATTACAAAACTGCTTTGCGGTTTGTGTATACGAATATAAATTCCCGCCTTCTTCAGTAGCTGTACCAATACCAATTCCGGCAAAAATCAACCATCCCGTGGCTAATAGATTTTCTTCTTCTACTGATGCAATTTTTATTAAATCATCGCAAATGTTGTCTTTTAGAAACAAAATGTCAGAATACATTGTGCGGTCAACTTGTAACATCACTCTGCGGTATGTTTGATCGTCAATTTCTTCGTCCATTTTCGCCTCAAATAGTCTCACAAGAATATCAATTTTTGATAATTCTTCAATCTTATTTAGAACACCAAGGATAAACACAGAATCTTTGTTAAGAGATTTTTTCCCAACCTTTGCAGCGTATTTTTCCCGTTTTGATGATGGAATTGATACAAGTCCAGCACAATACCTCTCCATTTTGTGCATGAAAAGTTTGTCTGGAATACTGGCGCTTTTACGGATTATCTTCACAACTTTGATTGCCTTTGAGAGTTCTGCACCAAGCTCCTTTATTTCAGCCAGTAAGTCAGAAAAATCGTCCGAACTAATAAATGCTACAATTTTTTCCGATCCCTGTTCAATCAAGGTGGATAGAGAATCTATAACGGAATCCACTCCAACCAGTTCCAAATCTTTATCATTCTCCATAAAATCTTGATTCACAAATATCCCTCCATTTTTTATTCTGAATAAATGCTAAACTTCATGTGTCGCGTTCTGATATACTGATAAGATAAAGTCAGCCATAGCGATTGCAGAATTAACAAAGAGACGGGTGTGATAATCAGCTATACCAATCCGCTTACTACCAACACCGTGAGAATCACTTTCCTTATTTCTCATTTCAGCGATTGCAGAGATTATCTTTTCCAAACCTGAGAGAAGCGTGTTTATGCGCTTGTCCAAATTCTTGTCTGCGTGCATATTATATAAAGTCTTGACCTGACCGTAAAGTTTACCAATATCACCGCTGTCCGACGGCACTTCTCCTTTTTTCTCAATAACATAGCAAAAGGTTTCTTCGAGTATGGTGCGGGCCTTGGTAATGGCACTATCGAAATTTCCCTCATCAATGTCCTTATTGGCTCTGCCAGCCAAATCTTTTATATAGGCGCGGTCAATGATTTTTACTGCTGGCGCAGCAACAGCGACAACCTCCCCCACATTACAAACCTGATATACCTTGCCTATAGCGCGTAATTCGTGACCGCCAAAGTATAAAATGCTGTTAATCTGTTCCAAAACTTTTTGTAAAATAGCTTCGTGTGCACTCTGTATGTCCTTTACAGATAAATCTCTTAGCACATCTACAAATTTATCTTTTGGAAAAAGATAAGAAAGAAAATCAGACATCCTATTTTGCTTAATGCAAAAAGCCATAATATTGTCAAAGTATTGCCAGCGGCTCAACGCTCCGCCAGACCATGAGTAGGTTGCTGGCAACCCAAAGAAAGACGAAAGCTCGCAAATAGCTGGCCCGCTTAAATACGGCATCGCTATTTTTATTTTTGTTTCGTTTCCATATTTATCTTCAAAGGTCAGTTCACCGAAGTCCTTATCACCATCTAAAATGGCTATAATTTCTTTAGATCGGAGCAAAGAAAAATTGTTCTTCTCCATGACTGTACCTCCCACGCTAAACATTGTATTTATTCGCTTCAATTATAGCAGAAATAAAGTGTAAAGTCTATTATGAAGCCACCAGACACAAATACCAAAACGTTTGTTGTGTCTGATGGCTTTCTTTTTTGCCCATTTCTACGCATTTAGAATAGCGTTTCGGCGGGGATAGGATAAATCATTCCACCACACCTGTAACCATGCCGGAAAAGCCCCGGAATACCGGGCGTTTTAAGGCTCTAAATGCGTAGATTGCCAGTACCTTTTCCGCTGTCGTTCTGCCTCTTTGCGGCGGCGAATCCGTTTGGCACAGGATGGACAGTATTTGGCCCGGTTGGACTTCGGCATAAATGCAGCTCCACACTCGGAGCAGCGTTTCACCTCTTCCCGGTCTTTGGTGATCTCGACACACAGGGCCGCATCCAGCGGAAGGACAGCAGCCCAGAACCACCGACACAGTAGCGAATAGGAAATGCTTTGAACACAAACACATTCTTCGCCATCGTCCAGCAGCAGACAGTTCCCGTCACAGTAATTGCAGCACCCCCGCACCAGCTTCCGGGCCTTGCGATATTGCGGGTAATTCATTCTCGGTAAGCTCATAACTCTTGCGACCATTCCTTTCCCGGTGTCATCCGCAAAATGCCGTCCACATTCTGCTTGATGATACCGTATTCCTGCATCTGCTTTTTTGCTTCGCCGTACTGTTCATACAGCCGTTCTTTTTCCTCGGCCAGTCGCTTGTACTCGGCTTTCAGGGCGTACAGATCAGGGAGCTTTTTCATGCCCTGTTCCTTTAGGGCCTTTGCCGCAGCTTCATACAAAATCAAGGTGCTTTCATGCTCATGTCGAAATTTAGCCTTGTCCGCTGCCTTGCGATATTCCAGCGCCACGGGCCGGAGCTGCTTGTAAGTGGTGATGTTCTTTATCAATACCGCCATATCCGCAAGCCGATGTTCCGCAGCTTTCAAGACAGCGGCGGCCTCGTCGCTGGCGGCGGTGATCTCGGCCACCTTGCGTTCCAAATCCGGGTAAGTGTCTATCCCATGTTCTGTCAGGAAGTTCAGTGTCATTGCGGCCTGCTTTAAGTTGTGGAGCTTCGCCCACTTCTCATAACCCGCCGACTGTTGGGCCTTGATGCTATTTTCCAGATCAATCCGCAGGGAAATTCCCTTGTGTTCTTTCGGTCTCCTTGTGGTGGTGCGGCCCTTGATACGCTCTTTGATTGCTTCCTCGGTGTAGGCTTCGCCCAGCGTCTTGCAGCGGGTGAAGCGTTCCTGTCCGGAGGCGCGGAACGAAATAAATTTGCCCGGTTTGATCTCATAGCCCTGCGCCTGCATGAACCGCAGAAAATCGTCAAAGTCTTTGGCCTGCGGGATGGCAGCATCAATAGCAACTTTGAGCTTTGCTTTCCAGCTTGTCCCTTTCCGCTGGGCGTCCCACTCGGCGTAGCTTTTGCCCTTACTCTGTCCGGGCTTTACAACGGACAATCCGTTTTCCTTGCACAGCCGATCACTGGTGCGCCGGATATAGGCGTAGCTCTGCCGGTTGGAATTGTACTTGCGGTGGTTCACCATGTCTACGGCACAGAAAATCAGGTGATTGTGGACGTGGCCCTTGTCGATGTGGGTTGTCAGCACATAGGAGTATTTACCTTGCAGCACTTCGTCGGCAAGCTGCTTGCCGATCTCATGGGCCTGTTCCGGCGTGGCCTCGCCGGGGGCAAAGGATTGGATCAGGTGGTGGGCCAGATTGTTCCCTTTCTGGATGGCCTGCGCCAGCAGCATTTCAAATTCTATGTCCGCTGTTTCATAGGAGCAGCCAAAAGAGGACACCAGCATTTTGTCCTCGGTCTTGTCCGGGTTCTCGATGTAGTCCAGCGCCTTTTTCAGCGTTGACTTGA
>OGLN01001680.1_pt1 | contig 15110 bp, 13 predicted proteins | sample 1572641 | NCBI WGS metagenome assembly OGLN01 (sample SAMEA2581903, study PRJEB24529) | metagenome | biome: Human gut stool | place: China | collected 2011
AATTTGTGTATGAATTAGTTGGCTAATTTTATAATATTTAATGAATGTCCCTATAATAAAAAAAGAGGAAAATCATCACTGAAATTCCTCTTTTTCTTGGGTGACTGAAGGGACTCGAACCCTCGACATTCAGAACCACAATCTGACGCTCTAACCAACTGAACTACAGTCACCATGTTGTTGCATTTCTTAAATGCGGTGCAAAGATATGGATAATCTTTGATATTACAAATGTTTTGGCGTTTTTTTTTCAAAAAAATAGCTATTTATTATTTTCATAAATTTCTGTATTATGCTGTACCAGGAACTTTCGAGTGTTTTTAATGAAGATATTCAGACGGTTACGGGCTGATTGCGGCAAATGGCTATGTGGTGAGTAAGAAGGATATAAAATGTAATTTTTTTCTCCAGTGAGAGTGGGGCGGCCGGTCCATACTAAAGTGTATCCGCATCGGACGACACGGGCGAATGGAAAAGAAGAGGCAAAAGATTCGGGCGACGGTGAATGACTTGAATGGTTTTGTAATGGACGGATGGGCTTGGGGAGAGGATATTTTTCAAGTTGCAGCGTAAAGATGAGTCCACCGTCTGTATTTGCAGCGCTCATATTGGAGATGAAGTTTCCTAAAGAATAGACGATGGCATGCTGTTGATTGCCGTTTGTGCGTAATTCCATAGGCTGGATTACGTGCGGATGCGAACCGATAATATGGGTCACCCCCTGTTTCAGCAACCAGTCGGCAAGCTCGCATTGCTCACGGTTCGGGAGTGATTGATATTCTTCTCCCCAATGCATACAGGCTATAATAGCATCCGGGCGTACGGCTTGGGCGCTATGTATGTCTTTTAGAATTGTTTTTTTGTCAATGTAATTGACGATGTTGGGTGCAGATGCCTTGATTCCATTAGTGCCGTAAGTGTAGTTGAGTATGGCTATGCAGAAACCTTTTTTCCGGATGAAGAGAGGATAGAGTTGTTTACGTTCTATAGCGTTCCGGTAAGTACCTGCATAGGGTATGGAAAATGATTCGATTTGTGTGATGGTTCGTTCCAATCCGGTCTTGCCGCGATCCAGGCAATGATTGTTTGCTGTGAGAAGAATGTCGAATCCGGCATCTTTGATAGCTTGCAGATATTCGTCGGGTGCACTGAAAGTAGGATAGCCTTGATAAGGTTTTCCACCGAGAGTCACTTCAAGATTACCTATTGCAATATCGGCACGGGAGATTTCTTCCTTTACAAGGGAGAAACAAGGAGAATAATCATATTTCCCGTCGGAAGTGCGGGCGGCATCTATTTGCGCCCGGTGTTGCATTAAGTCTCCTACAAATAATAGCGTAATCCTTTCCTGTGAGGAAAGGGTTACGCTATATAGTAGAAAGATAAGGGAGATGAGCGCTTTCATCATCCTTATTATTGATAAATAGCTTTCTTGCCTGCCAACAATGTATTCTTCATTAAAGAGACAATGGTCATGGGACCTACACCACCAGGTACGGGAGTGATGAATGAACATTTGGGAGCTACTTCATCGAACTTGACATCACCGGTCAGCTTGAAACCGGATTTTCTGGTTGCATCCGGTACACGGGTAGTACCTACGTCAATGACAACTGCGCCTTCTTTCACCATTTCCGCTTTTACAAAGTTAGGTTGTCCCATAGCTGCGATGATAATATCGGCTTCTTGGCACTCTTTTACCAGGTCTTTACTGCGGCTGTGGCAAACGGTTACTGTGGCGTCACCGGGATAAGCCTTTTGCATCATTAGGGCAGCCATGGGTTTGCCTACGATATTGCTGCGCCCCAGTACAACGCATTTCTTTCCGGAAGTTTCTATTTTGTATCTTTTCAGCAATTCGAGAATTCCGTTAGGAGTTGCGGAAACGTAACAAGGCAATCCTATGGACATACGTCCTACATTGATAGGATGGAAGCCATCCACATCCTTGCGGTAGTCGATTGTTTCAATCACTTTTTGTTCCGATATATGTTTTGGCAAAGGCAGCTGGACGATAAAACCGTCTACATCTGCATCCTCATTCAGTTCGCGCACTTTCGCCAGCAGCTCTTCTTCCGTTACATCTGTCTCATAACGAATGAGCGAGGACTTGAATCCGCATGCTTCACAAGCTTTTACTTTGGCTGCTACATAGGTTTCGCTGCCACCGTCGTGTCCTACAAGGATAGCTGCCAAATGCGGGCGTTTTCCGCCGCGCTCCACTATCTCAGCTACTTCTGTTGCAATTTCCTGTTTTACCTGTTCGGAAATTGCTTTTCCGTCAATTAGTGTCATATTCAATATTATTGTATTGGTTATTATTTACATGGCATTATTCGCAAAAATAGGTCAAATAACCGAATAAAGCAAAAATCCCGCTGACTTCATTCGAACTATGAAATTAGCGGGATTTATATGCAGGATATTTTTCTTTCTTATCGTTTCAGTTTCGGCATCATCTTGCCCATTTTGCTGCCGGTCACCATTTTCATCATTTTACGGGTCTGGTCGAACTGTTTCAGTAAACGGTTTACTTCCTGAATGTTCGTGCCGCTGCCTTTGGCGATACGCTGGCGGCGCGAGCCGTTTAGGATGGCCGGGTTGCTGCGTTCTTCCGGAGTCATGGAGTAGATAATCGCTTCGATGCTTTTGAAAGCATTGTCGTCAATATCGATATCCTTGATAGCTTTGCCTACCCCCGGTATCATGGAAGCGAGTTCTTTCAAGTTACCCATTTTTTTGATTTGTGCAATCTGGCTCAGGAAGTCGTTGAAGTCAAACTGGTTCTTCGCAATTTTCTTTTGCAGACGTTTGGCTTCTTCTTCATCATATTGTTCTTGTGCACGCTCTACCAATGACACGATGTCGCCCATACCCAGAATACGGTCTGCCATACGGGCAGGGTGGAATTGGTCGATAGCGTCCAGTTTTTCGCCGGTTCCTACAAACTTGATAGGCTTGTTTACTACAGTACGGATAGAAAGGGCGGCACCACCGCGAGTGTCACCGTCCAACTTGGTCAATACCACACCATTGAAGTCCAGACGTTCGTTGAATTCTTTGGCTGTGTTTACGGCATCCTGTCCGGTCATGGAATCCACTACGAACAAGATTTCATTCGGATTGATGGCGGATTTGATGGCGGCGATTTCGTTCATCATCTCTTCGTCTACGGCCAGACGACCGGCTGTATCGACGATTACGAGGTCATATCCTTTGGCTTTAGCTTCCTGTATGGCGTTTTGGGCTATGCTCACCGGGTCTTTGCTATCAGGTTCGGAATACATGGGCACTTCGATCTGCTCTGCCAGTACGCGCAACTGTTCGATAGCGGCGGGGCGGTAAACGTCGCAAGCCACCAATAAGGGCTTCCGGTTCTTTTTGGTTTTCAGCATGCGTGCCAACTTTCCGGAGAAAGTAGTCTTACCGGAACCTTGCAGACCGGACATCAAAATAACAGCCGGTTTGGAATCAATATTGATTTCCGCAGTTTCGCCACCCATGAGTTGTGTTAACTCATCGTGTACGATTTTTACCATTAACTGGCTGGGTTTTACAGCTGTCAGCACGTTTTGTCCTAAAGCTTTTTCCTTAACGGTATCAGTAAAACTCTTGGCAACCTTATAGTTTACGTCTGCATCCAAAAGTGCTTTACGCACGTCTTTCAGCGTTTCCGCTACATTAATTTCGGTGATTTTACCTTCACCCTTCAAAATTTTAAACGACCTCTCAAGTCTCTCGCTTAAATTATCGAACATAGTATCTAATTACAATTACTAAATTACAAATTACTCTTATTGAGGCGCAAAAGTACAAAAAATACCTGTAACTGCCTTCTTTTAAGGACAGAATATTATTACGGTTTTGCGGCAGATTGCCTTGAAGCATAAAATATTCCGTTCCAACTGACGGGAAGACTGAAATCATGCTTATTCTCCATACTTTTGCTTTTTATTATATAATAACATTGAAAAAGAGCGGAATAACTTATGCTATTCCGCTCTTTTTCAAATGTTTGCTTTTATATCTTAGTTGGTTCTTTTCCGTGTAGGCATTTAACCGTTCATGCTCATCAGGAATTCATCGTTGTCTTTGGTTTTTTCCAAACGGTCTTTTACGAAGTCCATTGCCTCTATCGGGTTCATATCGGCAAGATACTTGCGGAGAATCCACATGCGATCCAGCGTTTGCTTGTCTTGCAGCAAGTCATCGCGACGAGTGCTGGAAGCAACGATATTGACAGCCGGGAAGATGCGCTTGTTGGACAGGTTGCGGTCGAGTTGCAGTTCCATATTACCAGTACCTTTGAACTCTTCAAAGATCACTTCGTCCATTTTGGAACCGGTATCTATAAGCGCCGTAGCAAGGATGGTCAGCGAACCACCGCCTTCAATGTTGCGGGCAGCACCGAAGAAGCGTTTCGGCTTGTGCAGTGCGTTGGCGTCCACACCTCCGGACAATACTTTACCCGAAGCCGGGGAAACAGTATTGTAGGCACGTGCCAAACGTGTTATGGAGTCAAGGAAGATAACAACGTCATGTCCGCATTCTACCATTCTTTTGGCCTTCTCCAAAACAATGCCTGCTATTTTCACGTGACGTTCTGCCGGTTCGTCGAAAGTAGAGGCAATAACCTCTGCATTTACGGTACGGGCCATGTCGGTAACTTCTTCCGGACGTTCATCAATCAATAGCATAATCATGTACACTTCCGGGTGGTTGGCTGCAATGGCGTTGGCAATGTCCTTCATCAGAATAGTCTTACCCGTTTTGGGCTGTGCTACGATTAGTGCGCGCTGGCCTTTACCAATGGGCGCAAAGAGGTCTACTACGCGGGCAGACAGGGAGTCGGAATATCCGCCTTTGCAAAGTTTAAATTTCTCGTCCGGGAAGAGCGGGGTGAGATGTTCGAACGGTACACGGTCGCGTACAAAAGCCGGGTCACGTCCGTTAATCTTGGATACTTTTACCAGCGGGAAATATTTCTCTCCTTCCTTGGGTGGACGGATAACACCTTCCACTACATCACCGGTCTTCAGACCGAACAGCTTGATTTGTGATTGTGAAACGTAAATATCATCGGGAGAAGAAAGGTAGTTATAATCGGATGAGCGCAGGAATCCATAACCGTCCTGCATGATTTCCAATACGCCGGTTCCTGTGAGTATATCGTCGAATTCGTACGCCTTTTCGCGTTCTATTGCCGGCTTGCGTTCGGGAGCAACATAATTCTCGTTGTTGTTCTGTTGTTGTGCAGGACGTTGCTGCTGTTGTGCAGGACGCTGGTTGTTATTGTTACGATTGTTGTTGTATGGCGTATTGTTATCGCGGAGGCGAAGACGGGAGCGTTGTTGCGGTTGCTCTGTTGCAGGAACAGGAGTTTCTGCTTTGGTGGCTTCGAATTTACCGATGAGCTCTGACGGCAGTTCTATTTTTTCGGTTGGCAAATCCTCGATGGGGATAAAGTCATCCTCTGCTTCCGGCAAGACAGGACTTTCATCCGGTGTAGGCTGGGGGGCTGCAACAACTTTCTTGGGTTCTGCTTTTTTCGGCTCTGTAGTTTCTACTTTAGTTTCTGCCGGAACGGTTTTAGGTGTTTCCGCTACGGGAGCCGCTTCTTGTTTTACTTTGCGAGGACGTCCCGGTTTGCGTTTGGGAACTTCAGTCTCTGCTGCGGGAGTTGTGGCTACGGCCGGTTCTTTAGCCGCCTCTGCTGCTTGTACGGAAGCTTGTACGGCAGGTGCTTCTTCGGTTTTCCCTTTTGTGAGTTCACCGTTCTTATTGGCTGTGAATACCTTTTCCGCTGCTTCTTTCTTGACCGTTACGCGAGAACGTTTTTGCTTGTCCCCTTTACGTTCTTCTTTTAATTTGTCGGCTGCTACTTTCTTGGTTGCTCCAGCAATGGCTTGTTCATCAAGTATCTTGTAAACGAGTTCTTCTTTTTTGAGAGAGTCTGTTTTTTTGATACCCAATTCTTGGGCAATAGCTTGCAGTTCCGACAAATTTTTGTCGTTTAATTGAATGATATTATACATATAGTATATGTGTGAATGGTTTTTACTTATATCGGTAAGTCTACCTTTTGTAAATTATGATTTAATAGGGATATTTGTTATTGAACCGGAAATCTGACTAACAATCCTCACCTCAGCAAGGAGTTGCAGAATGTTTCAACGGCACAAAGGTAATAATAATTTTTGGTTTCATAAATAAATCGTCTTTTTTTTAATTTTAAAAGTCTATCTTTGTTTCATTATTATATAAGAAACAGATTTATGAATATATATGCAGTTCGTTTGATTACTTTTTCGCCTACCCATACCTCTAAACAAGTGGGCGAGGCGATTGTTCGCGGTACGGGCATTTCCGATGTTGCCCGGACAGACCTTACTTTCCACCCGGCCGGCAAATTGGAAATTCCTGAAAACACCTTGACGGTAATAACCGTCCCCGTCTATGGCGGGAAGGTGGCACCCCTGGCATTGGAGCGGATGAAAGACGTTCATGCTTCCGGTGCTCCGGCGGTGCTGGTTGCTGTGTATGGTAACCGTGCCTATGAAAAAGCATTGGTGGAGTTGGACGCATTTGCATCGGACAGAGGGTTTAAAGTGATTGCCGGTGCTACGTTTGTAGGCGAGCATTCGTACAGTACGCAGCAAAATCCCATAGCTGCAGGGCGGCCGGATGCAGATGACTTGCAGTTTGCAGAAACTTTCGGCGCTAAGATACGGACTAAAATCGAAGCGGCAGCCGACATGGATAAGCTCTATGCCGTTGACGTCAACCGTATTCAACGTCCCCGTCAGGCGTTTTTTCCGTTATTCCGTTTCTTGCGGAAGGTGGTGAAACTACGCAAAAGCGGAGTTCCTATGCCGCGCATTCCGGCTGTCGACACAGAACTTTGCAACCATTGCGGATACTGCATGAAGCATTGTCCGGCAGGCGCCATCGCGAAAGGCGATGAGTGTAGTACCGATGTGGAAAAGTGTATTCGCTGCTGTGCTTGTGTAAAAGGGTGTCCGCAAAAGGCCCGTACTTTTGATACGCCGTTTGCCGCCTTGCTTGCCGATTGCTTTAAGAAGCAGAAGGAAAATAGAATTATCTTGTAAGTAGGTTCTGACATATCTGCCTTCAGGCATAAATTGAGTTCAAAGAGTATTTTCAGCTTCTTTTGAAGCCCTATCCGGTCTGTTTTTTGTTTTTATAAGAAGCATAACGGGGTATGTGACGAATAAAAATAGAAAAATATCTTCAAACAAGGAGTGCTGAAGAAGATTTAAGCAGGTTCTTAAGGAGAAGGATTCTTGTCGGAGAGGAGAGATGTTCTCTTCAGGTAAGAAGCCGGTAAATATAGGAGAAGAACTTTATCTCCGGCCTGAAGATGGGTGTCTTTTGGCTGGAGAGATCCGTTTTTAGGTTAAAGTTCTGTATCTCTAACCTAAAGATGAAATGGATAATGGGGTACTCTTCGGATGCAGAGTTATACCGCTTAGGTCTCAGGGTGTGACAGGACTGTCCCCGGCGGGAAGAAGCCGGACTGTGAGTACCCGTTTTGTAGAGGCACCGATGCGGAAACGGTTGTCCGTTCTTTCACCTATCAGCCAGATAATCTCTTCGCCGCAACATAATACCCATTGCTGCTCTTTGCGCAAAAGGGAGAACTTCCGGTCGGTCATATAGTCGCTTACTTTTTTCCGGCCTTTCATGCCGAATGGAATAAAAGAGTCCCCTTGTCGCCAAGGGCGCAGAAGGAGAGGATGTGTCAGTTTGTCCGCATCAAAGCAGGCAGTGTTCTTGTCGCGGGGAATGACAAAGTCCGGGGTAAAGACATGTTCTTCCATTGCCAGTGCGGGTTGTATGGGGTGTCGGTGTGCTTCAATCAGCAGATATTCGCGGTCTTTCACGATGCACCAATGTTCCGAAGTGAAGATTTTTCCCGGCTGTCCTTCCAGCGAACGGTATATGTCTCCGATTTGGGCAGTGTTAAAGCCGAGCGGGTATAGGATTTCAAACAGTAATGTTGCGGGGGCCGGTTCCTGCATCAGTCTCTCGATGCAGATGCCCTCTGCTGTCCGCACCCGTTTTATGCCTTCGTCTATCCCTTGTTTATATATGGCGGATGCGCCATCCAGATGCTCGGCGGTGTTGAGAATGCTTTCTTTGACGGATGGGTTGATTTCCTGCATCATGGGCAACAGGTTCAAGCGTATTTTGTTACGAGTGTATTCATCCTGCAGATTGGTGCTGTCCGTTACGTAATCCTGCCCTATGCGGTTCAGATAACTGATGATTTCTTTGCGTTCCAGGCAAAGCAACGGACGTACGATGTGCCCGTTTTTGGGGCGTATTCCCCGTAACCCGTTGATGCCCGTACCACGTATCAGGTTCAGCAGGAGGGTTTCCACGCTGTCGTCCTGGTGATGGGCCACGGCAATGGCGTCGGCATTGATTTTCTGCCGTATTTCCTCAAACCATCCGTAACGTAGTTCGCGTGCGGCCATTTCAATGGAGATGTGCCGTTCTTCGGCAGTGCGCGCGGTGTCGAAGTGGACGGTGTGTAGCGGTACTTGTTGTTTTACGCACAGTTGGCGGACAAATGCCTCATCTCTGTCGGATTCTGCACCTCGTAGGTGAAAATTACAGTGCGCAGCTTCGCAGTCGTAGCCCGACGCTTGCAACAGTCGTAATAAAGCGACGGAATCCGCACCGCCACTTAGGGCGACAAGTACCTTGTCTGTCGGTTGCAAAAGCTGTTTCCGGTTGATATATTGTGCTACTTTTTCCTTTTCCATAGTGGCAAATATACATGTTTCTTCCCGGATTTTGTTACTTCCGTGCTGAAAGGTTGCTTTGGCAGACCGTTGTCAGCTTGCTTACAATGCAGAATCGGCTCTCTTTGATACCTCTTATTTAAAAACATTCTAAATTATTTGCGCTATACGGACTTATCCTTTATCTTTGCGGCAAAAATAAAAAAGGCAGAAGACTATGCGTTTGTCCGAATTGAAAACCGGTGAGAAGGGAGTAATCGTTAAAGTGCTGGGACACGGAGGTTTCCGTAAGCGAATCGTGGAAATGGGATTTATCAAGGGGAAAACCGTTGAGGTGTTGCTGAACGCCCCTCTAAAAGATCCCATCAAGTATAAGGTGATGGGATATGAAATCTCTTTACGGCGTCAGGAAGCTGAGATGATTGAGATTGTCGGTGAAAAGGAAATGTGTCGGGAGTCCGTGCAGCTCGACTATCACGAGGGATGGAGCGAAGATATGCGTTTGGACGAAGAGGAACTGAAACGTATCGCTTTGGGAAAACGCCGCACCATCAATGTCGCTTTGGTGGGTAATCCCAATTGCGGTAAGACATCCCTTTTCAACATCGCCTCGGGTTCGCACGAGCATGTGGGTAATTACAGCGGTGTCACCGTAGATGCTAAAGAGGGGTATTTTGACTTTCAGGGGTATCATTTCCGCATCGTTGACTTGCCTGGCACTTATTCGCTTTCTGCCTATTCTCCCGAAGAGATTTATGTGCGCCATCACATCATCAACGAAACTCCGGATATCATTATTAATGTGGTGGACTCTTCCAATCTGGAACGGAACCTGTATCTCACTACCCAGTTGATTGACATGAACGTGCGCATGGTTATCGCGCTTAACATGTACGACGAACTGGAAGCAAGCGGGAACACGTTGGATTACGTAAAGCTCGGTCAGTTGTTCGGCGTGCCGATGCTGCCTACCATCAGTCGCACCGGAAAAGGCATAGAACAGCTTTTCCATATTATCATCGGTATTTACGAGGGTGGTGATTTTTTGGATAAAAAAGGTAAGATACGTGCCGAAATCCTGAATGATTTGCGCAACTGGCACAAGGAGTATGTACCCGACCACGACTTCGGCACTCATAAGGAGGAGAAGGAGCATCCGGCAGGCTTCTACCGCCACATCCACATCAATCACGGGCCGGAATTGGAGCGGAGCATTGAAGAGGTGAAACGCATAATCAGTGTCAACGAGAATATACGGTATAAATACTCCACGCGCTTTCTTGCTATTAAGTTGCTGGAGAATGACGAGGATTTGGAGAAGACCGTACAGGAGTTTCCCAATGGGAAGGATATTATTGAAGTCCGTAACCGCGAAGTACAACGCCTGCGCAATGCAATAAACGAAGATAGCGAGCAGGCCATTACAGATGCCAAATACGGTTTTATCGCCGGCGCGCTTCGCGAAACCTATGTGGACAAGCAAGAGGATACGGCACGTACAACGCGTGTGATAGATTCCATTGTGACGCATCGCGTATGGGGGTATCCCATCTTTTTTCTGTTCCTGTATCTGATGTTTGAAGGAACATTCATCTTGGGAGATTATCCCATGCAGGGCATTGAATGGCTGGTAGGTGCGTTGGGCAGTCTGGTGCGTGACAATATGTTTGAAGGACCGCTGAAGGATTTGTTGGTGGACGGCATTATCGGCGGTGTAGGCGGGGTGATTGTCTTTTTGCCCAATATCTTGATTCTATATTTCTTCATATCTTTGATGGAGGATTCCGGATATATGGCGCGTGCCGCCTTTATCATGGATAAGATAATGCATAAGATGGGACTGCACGGCAAGTCTTTTATCCCTCTGATTATGGGATTCGGTTGCAATGTACCGGCTATTATGGCCTCGCGTACTATTGAAAACCGGAAGAGCCGACTGGTGACCATGCTTATCAATCCGCTGATGTCGTGCAGTGCACGTTTGCCTATTTATTTGCTGTTGGTGGGGGCGTTTTTCCCGAACAATGCCAGTTTGGTATTGCTGATAATCTATGCTATCGGCATTTTACTGGCTGTGGTTATGGCACGGCTTTTCTGTCGCTTTCTGGTAAAGGGAGATGACACGCCGTTTGTTATGGAGCTTCCCCCTTACCGCATACCGACGTCGAAGTCCATTTTTCGCCATACTTGGGAGAAAGGCGCGCAATATCTGCGCAAAATGGGAGGTATCATCATGGTGGCTTCCATTGTGATATGGGCGTTGGGGTATTATCCGGACCACGATGCATATCAGGATGTGGCCGAGCAGCAGGAAAACTCGTATATCGGCAGAATAGGCAAGGCTGTTGAACCGGTGATAGAGCCGTTAGGCTTTGATTGGAAACTGGGTGTCGGTATCCTTTCCGGTGTAGGGGCCAAGGAACTGGTGGTAAGTACGCTGGGAGTTCTGTATGCAGATGATGCCGAAGCCGATGCGGTGAGCTTGGGCGAACGGATTCCGATTACTCCGTTGGTGGCTTTTGGCTATATGGTGTTTGTATTGATATATTTCCCGTGCATCGCCACCTTAGCGGCCATTAAAGGAGAATCGGGCAGTTGGAAATGGGCTTTGTTTGCAGCGGTGTACACTACTGTCCTTGCATGGGTGGTGTCCTTTGCAATTTATCAGATAGGGGGGCTGTTTGGATGAGTAATTGGCAAAATTGGGCGGTAGCTCTCATTTTATTGTTGTGTATCGTCCGTATCGGACAGCGTGTTTATGCTTTTTTCATGAAAGTAAGAGAAAAGCGTAATCCTTGCGAGAATTGTGCAACAGGCTGTGAATTAAAGCAATTGTACGAAAAGAAACGCTCGGAATGCAGTGACGGTAAAAAAGAAATAAAGAAAAAATGCTGTTGATAGTTGGTAGTTTCAAAAAAATGACTACCTTTGCAACCGCAAACGAGAAAGATTGGTTCCTTGGATGAGTGGCTTAGTCAGCGGTCTGCAAAACCGTGTACGGCGGTTCGAATCCGCCAGGAACCTCAACTATCACTTTAAAGCCCTTGAAAGTCAAGCACTTTCGAGGGCTTATTTTTTACGGAGACCGTTTCGGGGACTACTTGAAAATTATTGTTCCTGCTGGGTGCTCTCGTCAATTCCTGCATTATGGTATGGTACAATAGGTACTGTGTTTAATTCTTTATTTTAGGCTTTTCCCTATCGACAATTATAGTATTCACTAGTTTTTTATGATTTTCCTGCGTTACTTTTGTTATAAACCAAAAGAAAAACGCCATGAAAAAGATTTTATTTATCCTGTTTGTTGCCCAGTTTATTTTGGCTCCTTATATAATAAAGAGCTATGGTGCAAATCTTATTGAAGACAATTATGAGTATTCGGGAGTTAATCAAGGGAGAAAGACTGTCGAAAAGGATATCTTTGGAAATATCATCATTCGTGATGATAAAGGCAATAGAAAGACTATCGAAGAGGATATTTTTGGAAATACTATCATTCGAGACAATAAAGGTAATAGAAAGACGATTAAAAAAGATATCTTTGGGAATACCATTATCGAAGATGGCAAAGGCAATAGAACAACCATTAAAAAAGATATTTTTGGGAACGAAATAATTGAAAGTAGTGATGGTCATAGAAAAATTATCAAAAAGGATATTTTTGGAAATACAGTTATTGAGGATTATTAAAAGGTTATATTTATAAGGAGGAAATGTATCAGACTTATCTTCTTGTACTGATTTAGGGGTTAGATCGATTAACTGATAATGTGAAATTAATGGTGATATTAAAGAAATATTTATGATCTTTGTACCCATGAATATCGGAAATTAGTTGAATAGATTGATGAATAAAAGGTATACTTTATGCAGCGGTGTCTTCCTCTACTTTTGGACTGGCTCCGTTCTTTTCCCTCACTTTATTGTTGGCAGGTTTTTCAGCTTTCGAAGTGCTTTCCTATCGTTGGGGAGTGGCGACAATTGCGTTGACTCTGTTCGGATGGTGTTCGGGATGTAGTTTTCGATTGGAAAAGAAGGATTTTTTAGTTGTTCTTTTATTAAGTTTGTTGAGGGCAGTTACTTCATTCAGTTTGCTTATAGCATATCAGAATATAGCTACCGGGGTGGCGTCAACCATTCATTTTATGTATCCGTTGGCTGTATCATTGGCAATGATGTTTTTCTTTCATGAAAAGAAATCTCTTTTGGTGATGCTTGCTGTTTTAATGTCTTTGTTTGGTGCTGCTTTACTGTCATCGGGAGAGTTGGAGGCGAAAAGTGGTGATACAATAGTAGGATTGGTGGCGGCTTGTATTTCTGTCTTTTCTTACGGAGGATACATCATTGGGGTTCGAACAACACGAGCCGCTCAAATCAATTCCACTGTACTGACATGTTATGTTATGGGGATGGGAGCTGTTTTCTATCTGATAGGAGCTATGGCAACTTCCGGGCTTCATCTGGTGACAGACGGTTATATATGGCTGATTATTTTAGGACTTGCATTGCCGGCTACGGCTATTTCCAATATAACTTTGGTACGGGCAATTAAGTATGCGGGACCTACACTGACTTCTATTTTAGGTGCGATGGAACCATTGACAGCTGTGGTGATAGGAGTTTTTGTGTTTAAAGAACTATTTACTCTGAATAGCGCTATTGGGATTATTTTAATTCTGTTGGCTGTGAGTGTGGTAATATTTCGTAAACAAAAAAATGAAAGAGTATAAATAAAAAAAATGCTGTTTTACCTGATCGGATAAACAACATTTTTATAGGAGAGCCTCTTGTCGGATTCGAACCAACGACCCCGAGATTACAAATCACGTGCTCTGGCCAACTGAGCTAAAGAGGCGTTTTTCTTTTGCGGGTGCAAAGGTATGAATTTCTTTTAAAAATGCAAATACATCGCATACTTTTTTTATATTTGCAAAGTTACCAATGATTAGATGAAAATGAAAATTATGAATGTATGTAGTGTGGCGCTTTTAGCCATAGGTATATGGGCTTGTTCCGGACAGAAGAAAGGAACGGCGAATGTTGAAGTTGCAACAGATAGTGTAGAAGTAACTGCGGATGCAAAATCAGTTCAGGCAGATAGTACAGGATATATTGTTCGGGTAGGAGAGATGGCTCCGGACTTTACGATTACCCTGACAGATGGTAAACAAGTGAGTCTATCTTCCCTTCGTGGTAAGGTTGTCATGTTGCAGTTTACAGCAAGTTGGTGCGGAGTATGCCGTAAGGAAATGCCTTTTATAGAAAAAGACATTTGGCTGAAGCATAAGGATAATGCAGACTTTGCACTGATTGGAATAGACCGTGACGAACCGCTTGAAAAAGTGCTTGCCTTTGCAAAGTCTACCGGAGTGACTTACTCGCTGGGACTGGATCCGGGAGCTGATATCTTTGCGAAGTATGCATTACGTGAATCTGGAATAACGAGAAACGTGTTGATTGATAAGGAAGGGAAAATTGTAAAGCTAACTCGTTTATATAATGAGGAAGAGTTTGCTTCTCTTGTGCAGGCAATTAATGAAATGCTGAAATAAAAGAGAGCCTTCATCAGATGTTTCCAACGGAACATATATGAGTATATAAAAATAGTAACGCTATCCTGTTGTGATAGCGTTACTATTTTTATTGTACACGAAAGTTTTACGATTCTTCCTGAGATACCACCTGATGAAATGTTCTTTATCCTATTTCAGCATTTCATTAATCGTCTGCACCAGTGAAGCAAATTCTTCCTCATTGTACAAACGGGTTAGCTTTACTATTTTTCCTTCTTTATCTATCAAAACATTCCGCGTTATGCCGGACTCACGCAATGCATATTTTGCAAAAATATCTGCACCGGGATCCAAACCCAAAGGATAAGTGACTCCGGTAGACTTTGCAAAGGCGAGCACTTTATCAAGCGGCTCGTCACGGTCAATACCAATCAGGGCAAAGTCTGCATTATCTTTATGCTTCAACCAAATGTCTTTCTCTATAAACGGCATTTCCTTCCGACAAACACCACACCAACTTGCCGTGAACTGCAACATTACCACTTTACCACGGAGAGAAGATAAAGTCACCTGCTTACCGTCAGTCAGAGTTATGGTAAAGTCTGGTGCTGCCTCACCTACCTTCACGATATATCCCGTGCTATCTGCTTGAGTAGTTATCACGTCTCCAACTACTTTCGTACTATCCGATGCCATTTCAGTGGCAGCCATTCCTTTCTTCTGACCGGAACAAGCTAATATACTTACAGCTACAAACGCCACACCACACACATTCATAATTTTCTTTTTCATTGTCTTATAATTATTAGTGAGAATGCAAATATAA
>OGLN01001683.1_pt1 | contig 15096 bp, 8 predicted proteins | sample 1572641 | NCBI WGS metagenome assembly OGLN01 (sample SAMEA2581903, study PRJEB24529) | metagenome | biome: Human gut stool | place: China | collected 2011
TATTTAACATAAATGTCCGCCCATTTGTCTAGTATCTTTTATTGTATGTGTTGAGTTTGGGTAATACATTTGCGAAAACAATTCTTTGTTTAATCATTTTAAATTTTGATAATATGAAAAAGAGACATTACTTTTTTCTTATGTCCTGCTGTTATGTAAGCATGGCGTTTGCACAAAGCCAAAGCGAGAGAAGCTGGTTCACGGAAAGACAGTATTTCTCAACGAGTGTAAATAACGAAGGCGAGGCTCTGGTGCATAGTGATCAGTGTCAGCCAATAGAAATATGGAACCCGCGTACAAACGACTATAAACAGATCGGTGGAGTTGCATCCGGCAATGGCATTGGAGGTGTTGCTAGCTTTTCTGACGACGGAAAGAAAATATCTTCCACAATGCTGGTAACTGATTTTGATATGCCCGACGTATGGACTGGCAACGTGGTGCTCGATGGCAAGATGTCGATAAAAAAGATTATGCCGACATGGATGAACAAGAATAGCAAGAGGCTGTTTGCCGTTGCTGCAGATGATGACTGTACGTCGGGTGATATTCTTGTGTCTTCAAATTCGGGACAGACTTGGCGTCAGGAGAACTATATGCTCGATGGCAATCCGATTGAAGCATTGGTCTCGCTAGGCATGTTTTCCAACTATAGCATCTTTGCCGGTGGATACAATGGTGCATTGTATTATACAAAAAACGAAGGCGCTTACTGGCAAAAGGAGGACGCAAGGCCCGAGGGCTGTACTGATGAAGTAAGTGTTTATCGTGTGATATATTTTCAGCCTTTTACACAGACACAAGATATATGGGCATCACCAAACGGGGTCTTTGGTGTGGAGCTTGCTGACGGCACTGGTGGAATCTATTTTACCACTGACACATGCAGCACCACCCATAAGGCAAGAGGTGTTGAAGGCGTTCCCATGGCTGTGACAAATGTAGGACAGACATATTTCCTTGTAACGGCGAACGGCAAAGTGCAGCGGTCTGACGATCTCGGTGCAACATGGACAACGGTGTTCGCCGATAATGCCGGAAGCGAGTTCTGCGGCATAGCCTTCACTGATGACAAGAACGGAGTGATCGTGGGTAACAGGGTCGCATACCGTACGGCAGACGGTGGAGCAACGTGGAGCAGACTCGTGATGGAGGAAGGTGTCAGCGAGAATGTCAAGTGGAATGATGTGGCCGTGATGGACGACGGCAGGCTGATGGCTGTAGGCAACACTGGCAACATATATGAAAGCGCCGACAATGGGGCTACATGGAAGAGGATAAGAATAAATGATAACGGTGGAGTTATCACGACAGCAGGCTACATAGGTACGGATCTCTATGCCGTGGCCGGCAATTCTGACGCTGTAAATATCGGAGGCACAGGTGGAAATTTGTATTACAAGAGAGAGATAGAACTCTCAGGATATGGTGCCGGCATATATGATGTTGAAAGTGGCGAATGGACAGCCATGCCGTGTACAGGATATCTGAGTGGAGGATCCGCTTCAAGTGCAGATGACATTTCCGGTGACGGAACGACAATTGTTGGTAGCGTGTATGATGCTGTAGACGTTAATGGAGTAAGCACCGTTGTATGTAACGGTGGAGTATGGAACAATGGCGATATGACTGTTCTTGAGAATAAGTTTGCTGATAAGGGCAGGGCGGCAAAAGCAGTGAAGACAAATTATGATGGCAGCGTAATCGTTGGTTGGCAAGATCTTTACGGTCCCTGGATGGCAACGGTCTGGCGCAGGCAGGGCGACGGCACGTACAATCGTCAGACAATTCTTGCGGAAGAAGGCTTGACTGAAGATGATGTTAACTGGAATGATATTGATGAAACATTCTCTAAGACGATAGGTATGTGTAATGCCGTTTCTTCTGATGGCAAGATTATCGGCGGACGAAGCAACTCCAGCAATTTTGCTTTTGACGGTGCATGGCTCTGGAGCGAAGAGAAAGGGCTTCAGCGCATAACAGACAGCGACGATATGGTATACGATATGACCAACGACGGCTCGTTTGTCGTAGGTCAGGTAGGCACGGGCGCAAGCTCATGGGTATGGACTGAAGCTGGCGGCAAGGTTGAATTGAATTCTTATGTTCAGAACACCCTCGGAATAGACTTGCAGGGACACACTCTTTGCGGTGTCTACGACTTGTCTCCCAACGGCCGTTATATCACGGGCTGGTGTATGAAGGGTGACGGCAAGTTTGCTTATGTCATTGATCTTAAGGGCGATGAAGGCACGGGCATCGACAAGGCTCAGGAGCAGATAAAGGCCGCTGTTTATCCTAATCCGGTGGCAACAGAGCTTCATATCGACCTTCCGTATGACAACGTGGCTACAAAGATAAGTCTTTATAGCGCTCAGGGCGCATGCGTAAAGAGCATGAATGCTATAGGAACGAGTAACGTGATGTATGTCGGCGCTTTACCGGATGGCGTTTATATACTTGACGTGAATGCCGACGGAGTGCGCAAGACATTCAAGGTGATGGTTAGGCACTGATGACAGACGTTCGGATCGGTGTGTCGAAGTCGCAGAAACTGCGTTTGTAACACAATAGTCAAGTTTACTTGCGGAAATTAGGTTATTAACATCAAAAAAATAATAAGCATGAGAAAAAAGTTTTTACTTTCCCTTTTAGGTCTTGGTACCGTGGGAGTTATGTCGGCCCAAGTATATATCACGGACGACAAGTTCAATCCGAATGGTGTCACCAACGAAGGTGTTGTTGTGGGGTCTTTTGGAGAGAATATGCCTTTTGTTCTTTGGGATATAAACAAAGGTACGGGGGCGGAAAGCATGAAAGCCATCGGCGGCCAGTCTTCAGGACAGGAAGGTGCGGGCGGCCGTGCACGTTTCTCGCACGACGGAAAGTTCGTGGCGGCTCCTACATGGATTGAGGGGATACCGGTAAGTACAAACTGGGAGAAGAAAGAACGTACTGACCTTAAATATGATTTTAAGGGCATAGTTTATGTCTCGGATATGAACCTGCTGGCTGTCGGAACTGCTGAAGACGGAAAGTCGGGCGTGTTCATGAAGTCAACAAATAACGGTAAGACTTGGGTGAAAATGGAGTCAATAACAGAAGGCAATGGCTCGATAACGTCGCCGACAACAGGTATAGTGTCAATTGCCCCGCAAACTTGGACGCATATATTGGCAGGCGGAATGGACGGTAAACTGTATCTGTCTACAAGTGGTGGCACGGGCTGGGAGCTTGTCGACCTGCATCCTGAAGGCGATGAGTCAGTGGTTGACACATATTGGGCCATGGACTTCAGGTATGAAGGTTCTTCGTCTCCTGTTTCCCAATATGGCGTTATCGGCATGGAGCTTGAAGGCGGCACCGGCGCAGTATGGTACACGGAAGATGAGGGCGAGACGTTCAACGTCGCAACGGGCGTGAACGGCGTGCCGTCATACATCACCCACTTGGGTGAGACTTTCTTTATGACCACGTTCAACGGCCTCATCCAGAAGTCGGAAGACCACGGAAAGACCTGGACGGACGTGTACAAGACAACCGATGGTACAGGGTTTTACCGCCTGAAGTTCGCCGACGAGAAGAAGGGCGTGGCAGTGTCTGATAACGTGATTTACATTACCCGTGACGGCGGAGCTACCTGGACCCGGAAAGACATCCTTCCATCAGAACCCAGCCCCTGGGCCGACGGCGCAGCGAAGTGGAACGACGCAGTATGGCACGGCGATACGCTCATGGTCGCCGGCAACAACGCCGCGCTGTACACATCTGTCGATGACGGCGAGACTTTCTCAAAGGCTGAGGTAGACAGCGAGTATGAAGGCGATTTTACGCTTCTTTATTATGACCGCAACGAGTATTCCCTCTTTGGCCAGCAGGGCAACTTATACCATAAGGCAGAAGTCGGAACGGTCGACGCGTTCGGCGCGGGAATCTATGACATAGAGAACGACACGTGGACTCCGCTTCCGAGTTACGGTCTGGTATCTGACAACAATGTTGCTTCGCCATGGCACTTCTCGGGCGACGGACAGACCGTTGTGGGCGATGTCAAGGCATATAATGCTGCGGACGGCAGGATTGTTACCCATGCCGCAGTTATGACACGTGACGGCCTGATTGAGCTTGGCCACAGGTATGACGACGTGACAAGCGGGGATTTACCCATAAACAAGGCTACGCAGGCAAAGGGCGTAAACTTTGACGGCAGCGTGGTAGTAGGTTATGAAGACACATGGGGGCCGCGTTACGGTTGTATTTGGACGAGGAACGAGGACGGCAGCTATACCAAGAAGATGCTGAAGAAGGACATGTCTCTGAATGACGACGATTGTGATTTCCAAGACCAGTCCTGGTGTGTGGACAATCTTGCATATATGGCGCGCTCGGTGTCACCCGAAGGCAGCTGGGTCGGCGGCGACGGTAGCTCGTGGGCTGTGTTCGGCGGCCCGTGGCTGTGGAATGAGGAGGAAGGTTTTGTGTTCCCGTTCGGCGAGGATTCAGAGGTAGGCGGAAGTGTTGCGGCCATTACAGCCAACGGCGAAAAGGCCGTAGGATGGCAGGGCACGGGCCAGAGCGCATGGCTCTATACCAAGGCTGACGGCAAGGTGGTTACTTTGCAGGAGTATGCAGAGCAGGAACTGGGCTATACGTTTAACGACTTCGCCATCGCGTCTGTTTACGACATCTCTCCCAACGGCCGTTACGTTACTGGTTATGGACTTACCGGCAGTATGGATATGCGTGGCTACGTGATAGACCTTGAGGCCAAAGGCACATCGATAGAAGACAAGGTTGTAGAGCAGACCAAGGCTGCGGTTTATCCCAACCCCGTTGCAGATGAGCTTCACATAGACCTGCCTTTCGGCTCGGAAGACGTCAAGACGACATTGACTCTTGTCGACCTGCAGGGACGCGTGGTGCGCAGCATCGGCACTGCAAACCAGAGCAATGTGATGAACGTAAGCAACCTGACCGATGGCATTTATGTGCTTGACGTTAACGCTCGCGGCACACGCAAGTCGTTCAAGGTGATGGTTAGGCACTGATGACAGACGTTCGGATCGGCATGTCGAAGTCAAAGGAACTGCATGTTTTTTATATGTATGATAAGGCTCACTTCTTTGCAGGTAATGTGAATATGATAGCTCAAAAAAACAATGGGGAAGTGGCTTGTTATGCGGCCGACCTCATGTAAGATACGGACATTTGTACTTTACATCGTGAAACTTTCTGATGGACGTACAATAAAAATTATGAAATGAAGTAATTGTTCTTCATTTTGAGGGTTCTTAGTTTATAGGATGCGGTTAGGCAATAAATGTGATTTATTCGCTTAACCGCAATTTCTATTTACGCTTCCTTCTGAATTACCGGGCCACTTTTGCATCAAAAGTGGCCCGTTTACGATATAATACTTATGCTTTTGCAGCCTGAAAGTGCAGCTTTTGGATATAAAAATCAGCCATTTCATGGTCTTTAAACGCTTCATGTGTAAACGTATGTTAATTGGCTTGCGCTGTTGATACCATTAAATTAACATCCGTTATACATTATTTTCCTAGATTGAAAAAATATTTTGTCATGACTTTTTACTGCATATTTCACGATTCACAATCAATAAATAGCTAAGCGCTGAACAGCCTATTCATAATAGGCCTGCGTTGAACTTAATTTCACAAATCATAATTGGCTTGCGCCGAACTTTGTTTTTCCGTTCTTAATTCTCAATTCTCCATTAATAATGTGCTTGCCGTATTATATTTTTTCGTAACTTTGCAGACCACAGCAGATTTTTATTTTTCTGCAAAATTACGACAAATAGAGATGGATAATAAAGAAATAAATAAAAACAACGAGTTCGTAAGACAGGTGGCTGAGCAGAAATATGAGTTCGGCTTCACCACCGACGTGCATACGGACATAATCGACGTGGGTCTTAACGAGGACGTGGTGCGCCTGATTTCGCAGAAGAAGGGCGAGCCCGACTGGATGCTCGACTTCCGCCTGAAGGCCTACAACTACTGGAAGACGCTGGAGCAGCCTACCTGGGGACACGTGAACGTGCCCGAGATAGACTATCAGGCTATATCATATTATGCCGACCCGCTGGCAAAGAAGAAGGACGAGGGCAAGAAAGAGATTGACCCCGAGTTGATGAAGACTTTCGACAAGCTGGGCATTCCGCTCGAAGAGCGCCTTATCCTTAGCGGCCAGACGGCCGTAGACGCCATTATGGACTCGGTGTCGGTGAAGACTACTTATAAGGAGAAGCTGGCCGAGAAGGGCATCATCTTCTGTTCTATCGGCGAGGCCATAAAGGAACATCCTGACTTGGTAAGAGAGTATCTCGGCACGGTTGTGCCTTACCGCGACAACTTCTTCGCAGCCTTGAACAGCGCCGTGTTCAGCGACGGCTCGTTCGTCTACATACCAAAAGGCGTGCGCAGCCCGATGGAGCTTAGCTCTTATTTCCGCATCAACGCAAGAAACACGGGCCAGTTTGAGCGCACGCTGATCATTGCCGAGGACGACAGCTATGTGTCTTATCTCGAAGGCTGTACGGCTCCGATGCGCGACGAGAATCAGCTTCATGCCGCAATCGTCGAGATTATCGTAAAGGACAACGCCGAAGTGAAATATTCTACGGTGCAGAACTGGTATCCGGGCGACGAGAACGGCAAGGGCGGAGTGTTCAACCTTGTTACAAAGCGTGGCGACCTGCGCGGAGTTAACTCAAAGCTGTCGTGGACTCAGGTTGAGACAGGCTCGGCCATCACGTGGAAATATCCGTCGTGCATCCTGCGTGGCGACAACTCTGTGGCTGAGTTCTACAGCGTAGCCGTTACCAACAACTATCAGGAGGCCGACACGGGTACGAAGATGATTCACTTGGGAAAGAACACCAAGAGCACTATAATAAGCAAGGGCATCAGTGCCGGACACAGCCAGAACTCGTACCGCGGACTGGTGCGCGTGTCGCCTAATGCCGACAACGCCCGCAACTATTCGTCGTGCGACTCGCTGCTGCTGGGCAGCGACTGCGGTGCCCACACGTTCCCGTATATGGACATACACAACGACTCGGCGATAGTGGAGCACGAGGCTACGACGAGCAAGATAAGCGAAGACCAGCTGTTCTACTGCAATCAGCGAGGCATACCTACGGAGCAGGCCGTCGGCCTTATCGTCAACGGATATGCCAAGGAGGTTTTGAACAAGCTGCCTATGGAGTTTGCCGTTGAGGCTCAGAAGCTGCTCAGCGTGTCGTTGGAAGGCACTGTGGGATAGTTTCTCAAATTAAAAATTAAAAATTAAGAATTAAAAATTGGCGGGTAGTGCCGTAGGGGTTTATCGGTTCATTAACGATATATATAAAAAATGTTGTTATGATGAATACAAGACCATTGATTGTTTTAGCCTTGCTGCTTTGTCTGTCAAGACTTGTGGCAATCGCTCAGGACGATGACTCGCGGCGATGGGCAATAGACTTCAGGCTAAGTCCTGTAAAGCCGGTTGTGTCGCTAAACGAAACTCCAGACAAGTATTACGACCCTTTGAAGGCAGGCGGCGGTCCTAACTTCTCTGCTCACATAGAGTATTTCATTCCGCAGACAGGCTTTTCGGTTGTCGGAGGATATGACCACGAGGTGATGGACTTCTACTCAGGCGACGTATCGGCCGATCTGTCGCAGATTATGCTTGGCGGACGCTGGTATTTCCTGTCAAAGTCGTGCCCGCTGCAGCCTTATCTCGGCGTAAGCACCTTCTGGAACGTTGCCGGGCGCAAGGATGCAGGCACAATGAGCATGTCGGGAATGTATGGCAGTTATGAGCGCAAGTACAGCGTTAGCAGCCCCGTGCTTAGTGTGGCGCCGGTGGTTGGCCTCGACATTTATATGTTCTCGTGCGTGGCTCTTGAGATAGACTACGGCTTCCGCATGGCTGTCGACGGACATACATCGTCGCAGACGACATACAGAAAGGACACAACACCCTATGCAATGCGCTCGCCGATGCACCGCCACGCGCTGTCGGTGGGACTGAAAGTTACGTTCCCGTTCAAGTTTACAAACAGTGATGTCACCGGACTGCTGGACTCTCTGCTGACATATCTATATCTGAAATAAACAATCACGGCAGGCGAAAGCCGTAAGGCCGGAATAAATTATAAGCAAGAATTATGTTAGAAATAAAAGACTTACACGCCAAGATTGGCGACAAGGAAATATTGAAGGGCATCAACCTCACCATAAAGGACGGTGAGACACATGCCATAATGGGACCTAACGGTTCGGGCAAGAGTACATTGAGCGCCGTGCTGGTCGGTAATCCTCTTTATGAGGTTACGTCAGGCTCGATAACCTTCAACGGCAAGGACCTGCTCGAGATGAAACCTGAGGACAGGGCACACGAAGGACTCTTCCTTTCGTTCCAGTATCCCGTGGAGATTCCGGGCGTGTCAATGACCAACTTCATGCGTGCCGCCATAAACGAGAAGCGCAAGTATGAGGGCAAGGAGCCGCTCAACGCAGCCGACTTCCTGAAGCTGATGCGCGAGAAGAGAAAGATTGTTGAGCTTGACAGCAAGCTGTCTAACCGCTCTGTGAACGAAGGTTTCAGCGGCGGCGAGAAGAAGCGTAACGAGATTTTCCAGATGGCAATGCTCGAGCCGAAGCTCAGTATCCTGGACGAGACTGACTCAGGCCTCGACGTTGACGCGCTGCGCATTGTTGCCGAAGGCGTCAACAAGCTGCGCACACCGGAGTCGAGCTGTATCGTCATCACTCACTATGAGCGCCTGCTCGACATCATCAAGCCCGACATCGTTCACGTGCTCTACAAGGGACGCATCGTAAAGACCGCCGGTCCGGAACTGTCGAAGGAAATCGAGACACGCGGATACGACTGGATTAAAGAAGAGGTGGACTGAATTTAATTTCTAATTGGCTGATGCCGAACTTCGTTTCATAATTCACAATTCTTAATTCGTAATTTATAATTAATATACGGATGGATAGCGAAAAACAATATATAGACCTTTACAACCAGTGCCGCGACATGATATGCGCGCACAGCTCAGCGCCGCTCAACGCCGTGCGCGATGCTGCGTTCGACGACTTCAAGCGGATGGGATTCCCGACAAAGAAGGTCGAGAGATATAAATACACCGACATTCCGTCGCTATTTGAGCCCGACTACGGTCTTAACCTCAACCGCCTTAACATTCCGGTTGACCCATATGAGGCTTTCAGATGCGACGTGCCTAACCTCAGTACATCGCTCTATTTCATAGTGAACGACGGCTTCTATGGCAAGTCTACGCCTAAGGGCCAGCCGCTTCCCGACGGAGTGATTGTCGACTCGCTGGGCAAGGTGGCTGCCGAAAGGCCAGAACTGATAGAGAAATATTATGCCAAGCTGGCAAAGGCTTCTGAAGACGGCATAACGGCTCTCAACACAATGCTGGCACAGGACGGACTGCTGGTTTATGTGCCCAAGGGCGTTGTGGTAAGCAAGGCCGTGCAGGTAATCAACATCCTGCGCTCTGACGTCGACCTGATGGTTAATCGCCGTGTGCTGATAATAGTGGAGGAGGGGGCTGAAATCAAGCTGCTCTTCTGCGACCATGCCGCCGACGACCGCCGTTTCCTCACCACGCAGGTTATCGAGGCTTATGTCGGCGACAATGCCGGACTTGACCTCTACTGCCTTGAGGAGACTCACGCAAAGAACGTTCGCGTGAGCAATCTGTTTATTGAGCAGCAGCGCAGCAGCAGAGTTAACCATAACATAATAACGCTGCACAACGGTATAACACGCAACCGCACCGACCTTGTGTTTGCAGGTGAGGGTGCCGAGTGTAACCTCAGCGGATGTGTTATAGCCGACAAGAAACAGCATGTTGACAACAATACGCTGATAGATCATCGCGTGGCTCACTGCACGAGCAACGAACTGTATAAATACGTTCTCGACGAGAGCGCCACGGGAGCCTTTGCCGGTCGCGTGCTGGTGCGTCATGGCGCACAGAAGACCGACTCGGTGATGCGTAACCAGAACCTCTGCTCAACCAAGGAGGCGCGTATGTACACGCAGCCGATGCTGGAGATATATGCCGACGACGTTAAGTGTGCCCACGGAAGCACCGTGGGTCAGCTCAACGATGCGGCCCTGTTCTACATGCGTCAGCGCGGCATCAGCCTTAAGGAGGCCAAGCTCCTGCTTGAGTTTGCCTTCGTCAACGAGGTCGTAGACGGCATAAAGCTCGAGCCGCTCCGCGACCGCCTGCATTATCTCGTAGAGAAACGCTTCCGCGGCGAACTCAACAAGTGCGAGGGATGCAAGCTGTGCAGATAAAATTCGGTAGTTAGAAGTAGTTAAAGGAGTTAGAGTAGTTAAAGTCATTACCTTTGTTGATGTCGTCATTCTTTATGTAACAATGTTGACTGGAATTTGGCTTTGGCTGCTCTAATTCTGAAAATAAGCTCGGATACTTGCATGTTTTCATCTCTTGCAATATAAAGTTTCAAGGCTTGTTTGCTTTAACTGCTCTGACTTCTGTAATTTACTGAATATTCTCGTTAGTCTTTGGCCACTTTACTTTGTATAAAATTATTTAGGCTATTGACTTTAACTACTCTAACTCCTTTAACTACTTTAACTCCTAAAAAAAGTATGTTCGACGTAACCAAAATAAGAGAAGACTTCCCGATACTCAGCCGTAAGGTTTACGACCGTCCGCTGGTATATCTCGACAACGGTGCAACAACGCAGAAGCCGCTGTGCGTGCTCGATGCCATGCGCGAAGAGTATCTCAATGTCAATGCAAACGTACACCGCGGCGTGCATTATCTTTCGCAGCAGGCAACCGACCTGCACGAACAGGCACGCGAGAAGGTGCGTAAGTTTATCAATGCAGGTTCGGTTAACGAAATAATCTTCACGCGCGGAACCACCGAGAGCCTTAACCTTGTGGTTTCGTCGTTCTGCGACGGGTTTATGAGCGAGGGCGACGAGGTTATCGTGTCCGTCATGGAGCATCATTCCAACATCGTGCCGTGGCAGCTTCAGGCAGCGCGCAAAGGCATATCGCTGCGCGTGATACCGATGAACGACAAAGGCGAACTGCTGCTCGACGAATACGAAAAGCTGTTCACTGAGCGCACTAAGATAGTCAGCGTTACGCATGTAAGCAATGTCCTAGGAACGGTAAACCCTGTTAAGGAGATTGTGCGCATAGCCCATGAGCACGGCGTTCCCGTTATAGTTGACGGTGCACAGAGCACTCCTCACTTTGCCGTTGACGTGCAAGACATCGACTGCGACTTCTTTGCCTTCAGCGGACATAAGATGTATGGTCCTACAGGCGTAGGCGTACTATACGGAAAGGAAGACTGGCTCGACCGCATGCCGCCGTATCAGGGCGGAGGCGAGATGATAGAGAGCGTAAGCTTTGAGAAGACAGTGTTTGAGCATCTGCCGTTTAAGTTTGAGGCCGGCACGCCCGACTATGTTGCCACTCACGGCCTTGCCACGGCCATCGACTATATCAGTTCGATAGGCATAGACAACATCTCGCGCCATGAGCAGGAACTCACAAGATATTGCATGGAGCGGATGCAGGAGATAGACGGCATCAGACTCTTCGGCACGGCCAATGATAAAGACGCCGTGGTTTCGTTCCTCGTAGGCGACATCCACCATCTCGACATGGGCACGCTGCTCGACCGTCTCGGCATAGCCGTTCGCACCGGTCACCACTGCGCCCAGCCACTCATGATACGTCTCGGCATACAGGGCACTGTGAGAGCCTCGTTTGCCATGTATAACACAAAGGAGGAGATAGACGTTCTTGTTGAAGGCATAAAGCGCGTAAGCAAGATGTTCTGACTTTAGTATTTACTTTTTATATAATAGAAAAATCCTGGAAGTGTAGAGTTTTATTCTTCCAGGATTTTGTTTGTTTCATGCTTCAAGGGCTATCTCCTCTTCCCCCAATCGGTTGTTATTAGATAAAGATATGTGTGGCCTAATAGCTGATATGGGTTTAATATATTGATATGGCCTTTAATCTTTGTCGCCTTTTAACCTGTTGTGAAGGACGTCGTGCAGGTCGACAGATGGCAGGCTCGTCCAAAAAATACCGTCAACTTTTTTCAGTAGATGTTGTGCATTTAGGCAACTAAAATCAGCGGTCTGCGCTTATAATTGTCAGCCAAAGGCAGTCGTGGGTTTAACAGAAGTCAGCTTTAATCAGGGAAAAGGCTCTTTGAGGGCAACCCCAATAAGGAAAGGACATATAGCTACAGGATAAAAAAGTTTTCGATAGAAACTCGTCACTCGTCACATCGACGGGTAAAGTGCTGATTGTCAGTTAAATATGGTGTGACGAGTTGCGTCTCATGACTCGTCACACTTGCGTTGATTAACTGTGCCGTGACGAGTTGAGGTTTTAACTCGTCACATTGTAACAGCTTGTTTGTCAATGAATTATGGCCGATTGTGACGAGTGACGAGTTTCTGCGAAAATTTATTATAAGTAAGATTCCGATTACGTAAAAGCTTGCTTACGGCCCTGCGAAACGTGGCTTTTTGGCGTGCAATATGTATGCTTTTGCACGATGAAACATGGCTTTTTGTATCTAACAGAGGCTTCTGCCTGTATGGAGTTTGCCTGCTGTTTAAATAAGCATATTGATTTTAAACGGTCAGTATGTTATGTCGTCTTGCATTTTGTGCCTATATAAAAGTCTTGCAGAAACGTGGCGTCAAGTGGCGTTGCAAAGGCTTGTTAAGCCTTATTTTATCGGTAGTCGCAGTTTTGTGGTAAGTAATGTCAAATCTGTTTTGCATAATTTATAGCAGAAAACTTTATGATTATAAGTCATGATTTTGCTTGTCCGGAGCTGCATATTGAAATAAATCCATATCTCATCGCGTCAAAAAGTTATTGATAATGTAATCTGTCTTTGCTGTTTTTTGTGCTATGAAACTAAAATTTTTGTATAGGAATGTGGCATTAAATGTGGCTGCCGAGTGTTTGAGGCAGTGCTAAAATACTATAATTTAAAACTTTATATAATACTTTTTGTTGACATTCTGCTCTGTGTTTGCGTTTACATTATGCCATATTGAATCGTTTTTGCTTACATTTTGTCAGCGCTTTATTTGTATTTATGCAGAAAATATTGCATATTTATCCAATATTGTTATAATTAAGTTAATTACACCTTATTATATATACAATGAACCATAATTACTGCCTGCATTATTTGATGTATTGAAATAGTTTTGTGTAATAATGTCTGCCGGGCGATATTAAATATCAGTAAATAAGCAATTTACATGCATTTTGTGCATAATATCTTAAATATTTGCATGTCAACATAGACGAAACAGATATTAAGCATTATTTAAAGTGTAAAATTTTAACTCAAAAAATGTGCGAATAAACATAATGCAAGCATATGGTTAATTATTTGTGCATATGGATTTAAATTTCTTTATATGAATGTTTATGTGTAAATTGCCTTTATTTTGATGCATTCTAAAAGTCAAGAAGTGGTGTATATACACTTTATATACAAATCAAAATGAAAGTAAAATAACACTCAAAGTTTCATTTTACATGAATTTTTATGTGATTCTGTCAGATTTATGTTAAAAAACCGACTTAAACCCACTTTTTTTTCTTTCATTTTTTGGACTTTATGAAATAATCTTTATTTTTGCATATTGTAACAAAAGTATAATTTATTTATTTAATTAGAGAGAGTATTTATGGAAAAAAGACTAACTATGATTTTGGCCTGCCTGTTCCTGTCACTGGGAATGGCACTGGCACAAACAGCAGTTACGGGAACCGTGGTGTCTCAGGAGGACGGTCAGCCGATTATCGGTGCTACTGTCCGCGTTGTGGGCGCCAGCGCCGGTGCCGTGACAGACGCTGACGGTAAGTTCTCTATCAGCATGCCCGCAGGGCACAACAAGCTGAAAGTAACCTATGTCGGCATGGTTGATCAAGACGTAACGGTAAAGGGCAACAGCGTACGCGTGGTGCTCGTTCCGGATCAGACCAACCTTGACGAAGTGATGGTCGTTGCTTACGGTACGGCTAAGAAATCAGCCTTCACCGGTTCTGCAGCGGTTGTAAAGTCGGATGACATCGCGAAGATTTCAAGCTCTAACGCAATGTCTGCACTTAGCGGTAAAGTATCTGGTGTGCAGATCAACTCTGCTACAGGTGCTCCTGGTCAGGAGAGCTTCAGCATCCGCATCCGCGGTATCAGCTCTATCAACGCCGGTAACGACCCGCTGATCATAGTAGACGGTGCTCCTTACAACGGAGACATCAACAACCTTAACCAGAACGATATCGCTTCAATGACCGTCCTGAAGGATGCTGCCTCTGCAGCTCTTTATGGTGCGCGTGGTGCCAACGGTGTTGTCATCATCACAACAAAGAACGGCCGCGAGGGTACTTCTTCAATCACTGTTGACGCTAAGTGGGGTGCTAACACACGTGGCGTAGAGTTCTACAACACAGTAGAAAGTCCTGCCGGATATTATGAGGCATACTATCAGTCATTGAAGAACTATCGTACAAATCTCGGCGATGATGCTGCAACAGCTCACAGATGGGCTCTGGACAATATGTTTGCAGGCGGTTATAACCTTGGCTATAACGTTTACACTGTTCCTGAAGGACAGGACTTCATCGGCCCGAACGGAAAACTGAACCCTAACGCAACACTCGGCCGCGTTGTTAATGTTAATGGCACAGAATACCTGCTCTATCCTGATTCATGGCGCGACGCTGCTTATCAGACAGGTGTACGTCAGGAGTATAACGTTACTGCTACAGGAAGCAACGACAAAGGTTCTTTCTATGGTTCTGCAGGTTATCTGAAGAACGAAGGTATCAGTATCGGTTCTGACTATGAGCGTTTCACAGGCCGTCTGAAGGCTGACTACCAGCTCAGACCTTGGTTGAAACTTTCTGGTAACTTCAACTATGCTCACTATAAGGCTAACTCACTGTCTGGAGATGGTGAAAGCACAGTAGGAAACGTGTTTATGGTTAAGGATATGGCT
>OGLN01001694.1_pt1 | contig 15061 bp, 10 predicted proteins | sample 1572641 | NCBI WGS metagenome assembly OGLN01 (sample SAMEA2581903, study PRJEB24529) | metagenome | biome: Human gut stool | place: China | collected 2011
ATGATAATAATAAAATAAAAATATACAGACAGCTATGGTAGCAAGAAAGAAAGAGGAAGAAACCGTGAGCATGGTTGACACCTTCAAAGAGTTTAAAGATACCAAGAATATCGACCGTACCACTCTGATGAGTGTGCTGGAAGAGAGTTTCCGCAACGTTATCGCGAAGATTTTTGGCAGCGACGAGAACTTTGACGTTATTGTCAACCCCGATAAAGGCGACTTCGAGATTTACCGCAACCGTATTGTTGTGGCCGACGGCGAGGTGAAAGACCAGAACAAGGAGATAGCCCTCAGCGACGCAATAAAGATTGAGCCCGACTATGAGGTTGGCGAGGAAGTGAGCGAGAAGGTTGACTTCAGCAAGTTTGGCCGCCGCGCCATCCTTAACCTCCGCCAGACACTGGCATCAAAGGTGCTCGAGCTTGAACACGACAGCCTCTACAACAAGTATAAAGACCGCGTGGGCCAGGTTATCGCCGGCGAGGTATATCAGGTGTGGAAGCGCGAGGTGCTGCTCGTTGACGACGAGAACAACGAGCTCATCCTGCCCAAGTCGGAGCAGATACCTCACGACGTTTACCGCAAGGGCGAGACCGTGCGCGCCGTGATCAAGGAGGTGAACAACGAGAACAACAACCCGAAGATCATACTTTCGCGCACAAGCAACATGTTCCTTGAGCGCCTGCTCGAGGCTGAGGTGCCCGAAATAGCCGACGGACTCATTACCATAAAGCGCATTGCCCGCATGCCGGGAGAGCGCGCCAAGATAGCCGTTGAAAGCTACGACGACCGTATAGACCCTGTTGGAGCCTGCGTAGGTGTTAAGGGTAGCCGCGTTCACGGCATCGTACGCGAGCTGTGCAACGAGAACATCGACGTTGTAAACTACACCGCAAACATCAAGCTCTTCATCCAGCGTGCGCTCAGTCCGGCAAAGATTTCGAGCATCAACGTTGACGAGGAGAACAAGAAAGCAGAGGTTTATCTCCGTCCCGAAGAGGTGTCTCTGGCCATCGGCCGCGGCGGTATGAACATCAAGCTTGCCAGCATGCTTACCGAATATACTATCGACGTATTCCGCGAGCTCGACGAGAGCGAGGTAGACGAGGACATCTATCTCGACGAGTTCTCTGACGAGATCGACCAGTGGATCATCGACTCTATCAAGGGCATTGGTCTCGACACCGCCAAGGCTGTGCTCAACGCTCCGCGCGACATGCTCGTAGAGAAAGCCGACCTCGAGGAAGAGACCGTTGACAACGTGCTGAAGATACTCAGAGCCGAGTTTGAAGGAAATTAAGTAATTCATAGTTCATAATGCATAATTCATAATCAGGCCTCCGGGCTTTTGGGTTGGCATTATGAGGCTTTGGCCGCCGGACGGGCGCCAGTGGCGTCCGCCGGGCACAGATGCCAATTATGAATTATACACACTGGTGATATTTTACGAATTATGAATTATTAAACAAATTTCGGCAACAGCCAATTACTTAATTAAGAAAATGAGCATAAGATTAAATAAAGCAATACGAGAATTGAATATAGGACTCCAGACCGCAGTTGAGTTCCTGAGAAAAAGAAGTGACCTTGGAGAGGTCAAAGAAGAACTGAGCTTCAAGCTCAGCGACAGTCAGTATAACGCACTTGTTGAGGCTTTCAAGTCGGACAAGGAGGTGAGAAGCCAGGCCGAGAAGCTGTTGCTCAAGCATCCGAAGGAGAAGAAACGCCAGTCGGACGGCAACAAGGAGCGCCGGGCGGACAACGCTGTGAGAAGCGTAAAGCCGCAGAAATATACACCCCTTGGAAAGATTGACCTCGACAGCCTGGGCAAGAAGCCTGCCGCCAAACCGGCGGCGCCGGCCGAAAAGCCACAGGAGGCTGCCGTTGCAGAACAGCCTAAGCCCGAGGTGAAAGAGTCTGCTGCCGCTACAGCACAGGCCAAGAGCCAGGAGCCTAAGCCCGAACAGCCGGTTGCGGCGGCTGAGAAGAAGCCGGCAGAGCCAGCAGAGCCAGCACAGCCCGCAGGCAATACTACAGCTGTTGTCGAAGAGAAGAAGACTGAGCCTGAAAAGGTTCAGCCCGAAGCAAAACCCGAGGCCAAGGCCGCAGAGCCGCAGGCACAGCAGCCGGCAGCACCCGAAAAGCCGGCAGAGCCGGAACCCGTAAAGGAAGAGAGCAAAATCTTCACACTGAAGAGCGAGAAGAAGCTCGCACCGAAGGTGAACGTGCTCGGAAAGATTGACCTCGACTCGCTCAACCAGAGCACCCGTCCGAAGAAGAAAACCAAGGAGGAGCGCCGCAAGGAGCGCGAGGAGAAGGCCATGCAGGCTCATCCCGACGGAAAGAAAAAACGTTCGCGCATAACCAAAGAGCGCGTAAACATAGACCAGGCCGTTAAGCAGAACAACAACGGCGGTGGCGACAGCCACGCAGACAAGGGCAACGCCAAGAAGAAGAACCGCAAGCGCAACCACAAGCCGCTCGAGGTTAACGAGGAAGACGTTGCACGTCAGGTAAAGGAAACTCTGGCACGACTCACCAGCAAGGGCCAGAACAAGAAGGGAGCCAAGTACCGCAAGGAGAAGCGCGAGGCCGCTCAGGAGCATCTGAAGGAGCAGCGCGCCGAGGCAAAGGCAGAGAGCAAGACGCTGAAGCTTACGGAGTTTGTAACCGTGAGCGAGCTTGCGAGCATGATGAACGTATCTGTAAACCAGGTAATCGGTACATGTATGAGCGTAGGCATCATGGTTTCTATCAACCAGCGACTCGACGCCGAGACCATCAACCTTGTTGCCGACGAGTTCGGTTTCAAGACAGAGTATGTAAGTGCGGAAGTTTCTGAAGCCATAACCGAGGAGGAGGACGACGAGAACGATCTCGTGCCGCGCGCTCCTATCGTAACAGTGATGGGACACGTAGACCACGGTAAGACATCGCTCCTCGACCACATACGCAACACCAACGTGATTGCCGGTGAGGCAGGAGGCATCACGCAGCACATCGGAGCGTATAACGTTACGCTTGCCGACGGCCGCAAGATAACCTTCCTCGACACCCCGGGACACGAGGCCTTCACCGCCATGCGTGCCCGCGGAGCTCAGGTAACCGACATCGCCATCATCATCATATCTGCCGACGACAGCGTCATGCCTACCACACGCGAGGCCATCGCTCACGCTCAGGCAGCCAACGTTCCGATGGTGTTTGCCATAAACAAGATAGACAAGCCGGGAGCCAACCCGGACAAGATACGCGAAGACCTGGCCAACATGAACCTGCTCGTAGAGGAGTGGGGCGGTAAGTACCAGTGTCAGGAGATAAGTGCCAAGAAGGGCATCGGCGTTGACGACCTTCTGGAGAAGGTGCTTCTCGAGGCAGAGATGCTCGACCTCAAGGCCAATCCTAACCGCAAGGCTACGGGCAGCATCATCGAGTCGTCGCTCGACAAGGGTCGCGGATATGTGTCTACGGTGCTTGTAAGCAACGGAACACTGCGCGTAGGCGACAACGTGATAGCCGGAACAAGCTACGGCCGCATCAAGGCCATGTTCAACGAGCGTAACCAGCGCATCGAGAAGGCATCTCCCGCAGAGCCTGCCATCATTCTCGGTCTTAACGGAGCGCCTACAGCCGGCGACACCTTCCATGTGCTTGAGACCGAGCAGGAGGCACGCGAGATAGCCAACAAGCGTCTGCAGCTGCAGCGCGAGCAGGGATTGCGCACACAGAAGCGACTCACCCTCAGCGACATCAGCCACCGCATTGCCCTCGGTTCGTTCAAGGAGCTTAACATCATCGTCAAGGGTGACACCGACGGTAGTATCGAGGCTCTTAGCGACTCGTTCATCAAGCTCTCTACAGAGAAGATCAAGGTGGACGTAATCTACAAGGCCGTAGGTCAGATTTCAGAGAGCGACGTTACGCTTGCCGATGCTTCTGACGCCCTCATCGTGGGCTTCCAGGTTCGTCCTTCGGCAGCAGCCCGCAAGCTTGCCGACCAGGAAGGCGTTGAAATCAACACCTATTCGGTTATCTATGATGCCATAGAAGACGTCAAGTCGGCTATGGAGGGTATGCTCGAGAAGGTCAAGAAGGAGGTTGTTACCGGTCAGGTTGAGGTTCGTGAGGTTTACCACATCTCTAAGGTCGGAACCGTTGCCGGAGCTTATGTTACCGAAGGCAAGGTTCACCGCACCGACAAGGCGCGCGTCGTGCGCGACGGTATCGTGGTTCATACCGGCGAAATCAATGCCCTGAAGCGCTTTAAGGACGACGTCAAGGAGGTTGGCGTCAACTTCGAGTGCGGTATCAGTCTGGTCAACTTCAACGACATTCAGGTGGGCGATATCCTCGAGACCTTCATGGAGATTGAGGTTAAGCAGAAACTATAATATAACGAGTGATTTTTCTTTCACAAATAGATTCTTCATTATGCGCCGTTCCTTTTAAGGGGCGGCGCTTTTTTGTGCCGTGAAATTTTATTCATATTTAATTCACTATTATTTTGCGCCATACACTATTTATACTATATTTGCACTCGTTTAATGCGATTAACCTAAATTCTGATATAATAAATGAAAAAGCTTATCGGTGCCGTTTTGTTCGGTGCGTGTGTCCTGACCGCCAATGCGCAGGACGAAATACTGAGGCTGAAGATGCTTACAAGGGTCGACTACCAGAGAGAATACATCAACGGTGAGGCCATACACGACAACTCCGGCTTTAAGGGAAAATATCTTATGTTTGCCATAGACGGAAAGATAGACGAGCATTTCTCTTATGCCTATCGCCAGCGTCTTAACGTGGGTCATTCAGACATGAGTTTCTTTGATGCTACTGACTGGGCCCGCGTAGTATATACTCCTGACGGCCAGTGGGAGTTCTCGGCAGGTAAGGATGTCGTGGCAGTGGGCGGATATGAGTATGACAAGAACCCCGTGGACGTCTACGCAGCATCTGAATACTGGAACAACATATCGCCCTTCCAGCTCGCGGCCACTGTCAGCTACACCACGCCAGGCAGGCACAGCAAGTTTATAGCGCAGTGCAGCCAGAGCATCTACCGCTCCAATGCCCCCGACATGTATTCGTATAACCTTATGTGGATAGGCAACCACGGCTGCCTGGGCACGATGTATTCGGCCAACCTTGTTGAATATATGCCCGGCAAGTATATCAGCTATCTTGCTCTCGGCCATAAGCTCACGCTCGGCAAGCTGTGCATCGAGGCCGACTTCATGAACCGCGCCTCGTCGGGCCACACGTTCCTGTTTAAAGACTGCTCTATAATGGCAGAGCTTGCCTATCGCCCGATAGAGAAGCTTAATCTGCTCGGCAAGGTTACTTACGATGTAAACCATACGGGCAAGGATGCCGACTATTCGGTGTACGACGGCACGGAGCTTACCTCAGTTGGCGGCGGCGTTGAGTTTTATCCGCGCGACAACATCCGCCTGCACGCCATGTATGCACATACGTTCGGCACCAACGGCAACCCCGAAGGCACCATGAAGCCCGGACGCGACTATATGAGCGTAGGCCTTACGTGGAACGTCAACCTGCTTAGCCTGAAGAATCCCTGGAAGAAAGACGACAACTAAAGACCGTTCTTTCTGACTGTTATACTGTCGTCCGGCTGTCCTGACACAGCGGCATGCAGCCGGACGCCTTGCAGAACAAAAGATATAACTTAACCTTAATAACTGCTATGATGAAGACAATGTTAAAGAGAGTCTGGCAGGCCATACCGAGCGGAATAGTCTGTCTGTGCGTAATTTTTGCGCTTTTCGGTTACATCGGTTCAATCATGGGCGTGCCCAATATGCTTAACACCATAATGAAGACCGCCCACGACCTTCTGCTCAACACCGTGTTTTATCTTATGGGCATTTGCGTCATCACGGGCGCCATAGGCCGCCTGTTTGTTGAGTTCGGCGTGGTGAGCCTGCTCGAGAAGCTGCTCCGCCCGCTCATGCGTCCGCTTTTCAATCTGCCCGGAGTGGCATCGCTCGGAGCCGTAATGACCTTCCTGTCGGACAATCCGGCCATCATCTCGCTGTCGCAGGACAAGCGCTTCAGCAGTTATTTCAAGAAATATCAGTTTATCTCGCTCACCAACTTCGGCACGGCCTTCGGTATGGGTCTGCTCGTCATGGTGTTCATGGTGGGGCAGGGCTTCTATATCGAGCCTCTGATAGGCCTCTTCGGAGCCTTTGTCGGCTGCATCGTGTCCACCCGCCTCATGCAGCGCAAGATTCTGAAGGCATACCCGCAGTATGCCGAAGAGCAGGTGTGCGACCCGCATGAGGTTGAGGAAGAGGAGCAGAAGGAAGAGCAGAAGAGCCTGTTCCTGCGCACGCTCAACTCGCTTCTCGACGGCGGACGCACCGGTGTAGACATCGGCATAGCCATCATTCCCGGTGTGCTCATTATATCTACGCTCGTCATGATGCTCACGTTCGGCGCCGGAGCCAACGGCTACGACGGCTCGCCGTATCAGGGCGTAGAGCTTCTGCCGTGGCTCGCCAACAAGATCGACTTCCTGTTTGCGTGGCTCTTCGGCTTCAACGACCCGCATCAGGTGGCATTCCCCATAACAGCTCTCGGCGCCGTTGGCGCGTCGCTCGGCCTTATACCCGGCTTTATGAGCGCCGGATGGGTAGACGGCAACGCCATAGCCGTGTTCACTGCCATCGGCATGTGCTGGAGCGGATACCTCAGCACGCATACAGCCATGCTCGATTCTCTCGGCTATCGCGAGCTGACGTCCAAGGCCATTGTTTCGCATACCATCGGCGGCATTGCAGCCGGCATGGTGGCGCATTGGACTTATGTGCTCGTGATGCTGATATAAAAAAGTTTTGATAAAAACTCGTCACTCGTCACATCTCCATGTATCATTCTGATTATCAGCAGTATAAGGTGTGACGAGTTGAAAGTCCCACTCATCACGCGTGACGAGTGGGATTTTTAACTCGTCACGCTCTATGGCGTTGACATACAGCCGTTTATGTCTGTTTGTGACGAGTGATGAGTTTTTAAGAAAAAATTTTGTGCGCGTTTAATAGTCTGTCCTTTCCTGAGTTTGGTTGACTTCAGACTGTCCTTTTCCTTATAAAAGTTGACTCCGGTTATACTTTATAACTGTTATTGGTTGACTCTACTTATTATAAACCACAAGCCTTTGTTTATACTTTCAGCCTGAATACAAGCCTTTCGCATTATAAAATGCCGTCTTTTACATCATAAAAGGCCACGTTTCGCATTGCGAAAGGTCACATATTGCAGCCTTATTTGCCACACTTATCCACGCTGTTTGCCAGTGTATATACTTCAACACAAAACAGTCATTATACCTCATATAGTTTTCTCTATTTTGCAGAAAACATGCTTTCTGCCGTCTTTCTTGGTTTCCTTATTTGCGGCCATAAGTTTTCGTGCATTTTTATCTAAATCCGTTTAAATCTTGTCTTTTTGACGTTTATTTGTTATATTTGCTGTCAAATTAATCGTCAGACTTAGATTAGCTGACCATAAAACCTTTGCCTATGAAAAAGATTATGCTATTTTTGCTTTCGCTTATGTGTTTGGGCGGATGTGCCGACGAGCCGGTTACTGTTGACAACACCACCGTTAGGCAGCTCGACCTCAAGCGGTTTATGGGCCGCTGGTATGAGATAGCACGCTACGACCATAAGTTTGAGCGCGGAATGACAAACGTGACGGCTACATACACCCTGCTCGACAACGGCAGGATAGAGGTGGTGAACGAAGGCCAGAAGGACGGCAAGCGCAAGACGGCCAACGGCAAGGGCAAGTTGCCCGACGCGTCTGAGCCGGGCAAGCTGAAGGTGGCTTTCTTCCTGTGGTTCTATGCCGACTATTACGTGCTTGACATTGCGCCCGACTACAGTTATGCGCTCGTGGGCAGCAGTTCAGACAAATATCTCTGGATAATGAGCCGCACAAAGGCACTGCCGCAGTCGGTGCTGACCGGTCTTCTCGACAACTTGCAGCGCCGCGGCTACGACACCACTAAGCTTATCTGGGTAAGACAGTGAGCATGGGCTTAATCATAATCACCGCTTTTTGAGTTATAAGCCGTCAGAAGCAAAAGAAGAAATATTTGGGATAACGCCGCGGCAAGATAAAATACGTTTTGTAGTTTTGTCCGTTGAGGCTTTGGGTCGTGTCCTGCTGTTTCTTCTTTTGCTTTCTTTTTTGTTTATTTTACTTGCCTTTCCATGGCTATTAGTTTCTTTAGTATTTCATTTTAGGCATTGTTGCACATAATATGCCGTGCTTGCATGAAAGCAATCAAATTAGTTAAATATTTGACTATCTCGATAAAAAGATGTACTTTTGCAGCCGAAAAGAAAAAGAAGAATTTTATGGAGGATAACAACGGACATTTTTCATCGCGCGACTGCATCATCCAACTTATAAGTACGCGTATGGCGTCGCGCCAGGCCATGCAGCGCCTTTTGCGTGATTCGGGCGCAGGCATCACTTTCGAGATGCTTCAGATAATGAGCTGTCTGTGGACAGAACAGGGCATATCGCAGCAGACGCTGGCGGTGAGGACGTCGAAGGATAAGGCCTGTCTTACTAATCTTATGCTGAATCTTGAGAAGAAAGGCTATGTCTGCAGGCGTGAAGACCCTAAGGACAAGCGCAACAAGCTGGTTTATCTTACTGATGAGGGCGAGGCCTTCAGACGATGGATATCTCCTAAGCTGTCGGCATATTATACGCGGCTTGACGAGATACTGGGCAAAGATGTTATCAAGCAGACGGAGAAACTATTAAAAGACCTGCAGCATGCAATCGAGACATATTAGAACTTTTATCGTTGCGCTCCTGACATCGTCGGCTGCACTGCCGGCATGTGCGCAGACAGCGTGCGACACGTTGTATCTCAGTGTTGAGGAGCTTTTGTCAAAGGTGTCGCGCAGCCATCTTCAGGTGGCTGCCGACCGCCTGAAGGAGCAGATGGCTGCCGAGCGCGCCAAGACGGCACGCATGTCGAGGCTGCCTTCGGTCAGCGTGGGGCTGCGTGCCGGATATTTGGGCCAGCCGATAGTGTGGGAGAACGGACTGAGCCACGCCACCAGGCCTGACTCGCCCGACTGGCAGCAGAACTATACGGTAGACGTAAGTCAGCCAGTATATCAGGGCGGCAGGATAAAATACTCCATACGCAAGGCCGACCTTGAGCAGGAACTTGCGCGGCTGCAGACTGCTGCCGACGAGGGCGACATAAGGCTTGCCATGCTCAGCCGCTACCTTGAACTCTTCAGCATGTATAAGCAGCACATGGTGCTTGACAGAAAGATTGCTGAGTCGGAGCGTAGGCTGAAGGACATACGCCGCCTGAAGGCCGAGGGCGTAATAACCAATAACGACGTGCTGCGCAGCGAGTTGCAGCTCACCGACGACCGGCTGGCACTGCAGGAGACAGACAACGACATACGCATAGCCTCGCAGCAGATAGACATCCTTCTCGGGCTCGACGAGCGCCTGCTGCTCATGCCCGACACGGCTTTGCTGGCAGACGAGCGTCATGTGGACAACTATGAATACTATGTTGAGCGCGCATCGCTTGCCGACCCTTCGGTGCTTGCGCTGCACAAGCAGACCGAGATAGCCGAAAACAACGTGTGCATAAAGCAGTCGGCATTGCGCCCCTCTGTATCTCTCACGGCGTCTAACACGCTGGCGCGTCCCGTTTCGCGCACTATGGCCGACATGTATAACAACGCATGGAACGTGGGCGTGTCGGTGTCTTATCCGCTGTCGGCACTCTATACCGACCGCCATCAGCTGCGCGAGGCACGGCAGAACGTTCAGCTCATGCATAACGCCGAGGAGCAGAAACAGCAGCAGATACGCATGGCCGTGCAGTCGGCCCTGCTGCGCCACCGTGAGGCCATCAGCCGTGTAGAGGCCCTGAAGCTTTCGGTGAGGCAGGCATCTGAGAACTACCGCATAATGTATAACAGGTATATGAACCAGCTTGCAATACTGACAGACCTGCTCGACGCCGACAACCTAAGGCTTAACGCCGAACTGCAGCTTACCACGGCACGCACGCAGGTGGCATACACCTACTATGAACTGCAGCGCGCTGTCGGCGAACTGTAGTAAGGACAACATTTTATTAAAGTAACCTACATAAACGACATGTCTATAATCCATCTGAAATATAAGCGCCTGAAGCAACGGCGCCGCCGCAATATCATTCTTAACATAGTGTGTGTCATCATAGCCGGCTCTGGACTGGCTTGGACCGCAAACTATTTCTGGCGATACATCAGCTACGAAATAACCAACGACGCGTTTGTAGACCAGTATATAGCCCCGATAAACGTCCGTGTGGGCGGATATATCCAGGAAGTGCGCTTCCGCGAGCATCAGTTTGTGCATCAGGGCGACACCCTTGTTGTGCTCGACAACCGCGAATATCTGATAAAGCAGAAGGAGGCACAGGCCGCCCTGCTCAACGCCCGCGGCTCGCGCGGGGTGCTGGCTTCGGGCATACAGACGTCGCACACGCGCATAGCTGAGCAGGATGCCAACCTTGCCGAGGCAAAAGCTAAGCTGTGGCAGGCGCAGCAGGACTATAAACGATACGAGCGCCTGCTGCATGAAGAGTCGGTGCCCGAGCAGCAGTTTGAGCAGGCCAAGGCCAACTATGAGGCTGCCAAGGCACGCTATGACGCGCTGCTGCGGCAGAAGGAGGCTGCCAGTTCGCAGTATGACGAGACAAGCAAGAAGCAGGTGGGCGTTGAGGCTGGCATACTCAGTGCTGAGGCGGCTCTCGACATGGCCAACCTCAACCTGTCGTACACCGTGGTAACGGCGCCATACAGCGGCTACATGGGCCGCCGCACGCTCGAGCCGGGCCAGTATGTCAGCGCCGGACAGACGCTCTCGTACATCGTCAGGCAGTCGGGCAAGTGGATAACGGCCAACTATCGTGAGACGCAGATAGCCAACATCTATATAGGCCAGCCTGTGCGCATAAAGGTCGACGGCGTGCCCGGCCGCGTGTTCCACGGCCATGTTACGGCCATATCAGAGGCCACGGGCTCTAAATATTCGCTTGTGCCTACCGACAATTCGGCAGGAAACTTCGTGAAGGTGCAGCAGCGCATACCCGTGCGAATCGACATCGACGACGCCGGCGAGGAGAGCATGAGGCTGCTGCGTGCAGGCATGATGGTTGAAACAGAAGCACTCAGACGCAAATGAAAACAGCCAAGGAGCTCGACATACCCGTCAGGTCGTGGGTGCCCGACCGTCTGGCCGTGGCAGCCGTGTTTATTATCATGCTGCCCATAGCCATGCTCAACGGCACCTATACCGGAAGCATGGTGGAGGTGTCTAATACGCTGGGCGTATACACCGAGGACATCACCATAGGCTATTATGCCGCGTCGGCAGGCATGGCCGTGGCCTATCCCATAGTGCCCAAGATTCTTAACGCGCTGCCGGCAAAGACGCTTCTGCTTGTCGACCTCGTGCTGCAGTTCTTCTTGAGCTGGTTTTGCGCCCGTCAGGCCAACATCGACCTCCTGATAACCGCAAGTTTCATCATCGGCTTCCTCAAGGGCTTTCTTATGCTGTGGATAATACGCCGCATAAAGTTCATATTCAGTCCGAAAGACGTGCGCAGCGAGTTTTATGCCTATTTCTATCCGCTCGTGTTCGGCGGCGGTCAGCTCTCGATGGTCATCACGGCCTTGCTGGCCTATCATTACGACTGGAAGTATATGTACTACTTCATGATGCTCCTTCTGGCCGTGGCCATATTGTCGGTCATCATGTTCTTCCGCATCGACCGTCAGGCGCGCCCCATACCCTGGAAAGAGCTTCATCCGCGCGAGATGCTCATAATATCCACCGGCCTGCTCATGCTCATCTATGTGATAACCTACGGCAAGACGCTCGACTGGATGGCCTCTCCGCGCATACGCATCTACATCGTCATAGCCCCTCTGCTCGTGGCACTGTTCCTTTGGGAGCAGTTTCATTCGCCCCGTCCGTTCGTAAGCCTTAAGCCACTGTTCCAGTGGAAGGCCATTCTCGGATATTTCTATATGATGCTCGTGATGTTCTTCAGCACGTCCACGAGCCTGCTGACAAGTTATATGACCACAATATTGCATGTCGACAACACCCGCACCTACACCATATACATCTGGCTTCTGCCGGGATATGTCCTCGGCGCGTTCATCTGTTTCTGGTGGTTCCGCTGGCAGCGGTGGCGTTTCCGTTTCTTCATTGCCGGCGGCATGTCGTGTTTTGCCCTGTTCTTCGGCATGCTCTATTTCGGCATATCGCCCGACAGCACCTACGAGATGCTCTATCTGCCGATGTTCCTGCGAGGTCTGGGCATGCTTGCGCTGATAATAGCCTTCGCGCTTTTTGCCGTAGAAGACCTTCAGCCCAAGTATCTGCTATCCAACGCCTTCTTCCTCATAACGTTCCGCTCGGTGCTTACGCCGGTCATAGCCTCGGCATTCTACAGCAACACGCTCTATCGCCTGCAGCAGCGCTATATGGTTGAGCTGTCGGAGACCATGTCGGCCGCCGACCCTCTTGCCGCGTCGCGCTGGCAGTCGGCCTTCAGCAGTGCGCTGGCGCAGGGATACGGAGCCGACGAGGCAGTGCAGATGGCCACTAACACGCTCAACACCATTCTGCAGCAGCAGGGCACTCTGCTCGCGCTGAAGCATATCCTGGGTTGGCTCTTTGCCGTGACGCTGGCAATAGCCATAATATCACGCTTCATTCCGTTCCACAAGACCGTGCGCGTACCGGTGGTAAGGACAGGCGAGGATATGGTCTGATGCTGTGTATGTTATGCCAGTATAGCCTGTCAGGTCCTCATGGCAATAGGCATATTTGTAAATAAAAGCGAAAAATTCCGGACGTTTGACGCTCTCAGAATGGCGGTGCCCGTCGCAGATGCGTGGTTTGGCTCGGAAATGGCCGAAAATTGCATGGTTTTTATAAGCTGCTGATTAGCAGCGGTTTATGCTGTTTGTGAAGTGAGACAGCAACAGTTAAAAAATATTACCGGGCCACTTTCGCATCAAAAGTGGCCCGTTTACGATATCATACTTATGCTTTTTCAGCCTGAAAGTGCAGCTTTTGGATATAAAAATCAGCCATTTCAGGCTCTTAAAATATCTTAGATGTGAATATGTGTTAATAAAATTACGCTATTGATACCATTAAATTAACATCCGTTATACATTATTTCCCTGGATTGAAAAATATTTTGTCATGACTTTTTACTGCCGATTTTGTAAGTCATAAATTTCCATTTATGCAGTTAATCGTAGATTTCCATTCTCTGTGTAACACGGTATACAGCGTATTTCTGATACTCCGTCTGATTTACTCAATAATTCAATACCTATGTCAGCACATACTTTCAGGGCTAAACTATCATTGACAACCTCTTTAAGGTAAGATTACTAAAGTGTCTTAAACCTGTGGTTTCCAGTCGTTTACCAGATTAAATAGTTCTTCAACACTTTCTATGTTCATTTTCTTACGCAGTCTGTAGCGTGCTTTCTGAAGACTTTCGGTTGATATTCCTAAGGCTGTTGCCGTTTCTTTTACAGGTATCTTCATGCGCATAAACCCGAGAATAAGGATGTCGTTATGTGTAAGTTGCGGATATGTCTTTTTGATATATTCCACAAAGTCTGTATTTATAGTGGCTTCGAGCATGTCAAGGCGTGTCATGGCTGTCTGCCGTGCTGTGGCTTCACCGACAATCTGTGCCACGGTTTCAGCGTTCTTGTTTTTTGTCTTCTCCAGTTCATTTATGGTCTGGTTCATCTTCAGCGAAATCAGCTCGTTTTCCAGTTTCTTGTATTCCACTTCTGTTTCAAGCCGCTTGTGTTCTTCCTCTTCTGTTTTCAGCCGCATTTTGTTTTGTCTGTACAGCAGCAATATTATTATGCATGCGGCTATGGCCGTTAAGGCGAGTCCGCTGAACAGCAGTATTCTTATGATGTGCGTCTTTTCAGCTTCTCGTATTATCCTGTTATATTTATATTGTTCTTTTATAACGGCGATGCGCTGTGCAGTTTCTCCGTTTTTAATCACGCCCGCAAGGCTGTCGTATTTGTCTCGGTTGCGTATGTATTCTGTCAGATTTTCGTTGATGCTGTCAGAGCGCATAATTATTTTCAGGGCATTGGCTTCGTTTTCCATTTCGCCGTATCTCGACGAGTATTCCATGCTCATCTTTGCATATATCCGCGAGCTGTCCGTCTGTCCCTCTTTTTCCAGCAGCATCGAGTGTACATAGTAGGTTTGAGACAGATATCTGTCGTCTTTCAGCGGATTGCTCTCGAGCCTTTTTATAGTTTCCCATGCTTTGGCGGTTTGTCCTGTTACATAGAACATTTCGGCCATGTTGGCCATGTCCATATACAGCCATGTCTTTTTGCCCGGAAAGTCTTTCTTGTCCAGCTCAAGGAGATTTTTCATGCACGTAAGAGCTGTTTTGTAATCGTTGTCGAGGGTAAAGGCATAATACGCCATCATTCTCCAGTAATATTGTGAGCTGTAGTTACCTGCTTTTCTTATGTGATAATATTTTGTTGATTTCAGCAAGTTATATCCCTCGCGTTTCTGTCCAATTATTCCGCATATAATTCCGAGATGCGAGTTCGCCTCAAACACTCCTACGCTGTCTCCTTCTTCTTTAAATGCAGCCGCAGCACGGTGAAACTGCCGGTATGCCACCGGAAGATTGCCATTCTCCCATTCTGTCATGGCTTGCTCGAATATTGTCCGGCTGTTTTCGCTTTCTGAACAGCCCGATAACATGACCATAAATGTCAGTAATAGCGTGATATATCGTATAAGTTTTTTCATCTTTTTGGTTAGCATTATAATGCTGTTATGATTACAAAATTAGCAATTTTTTTATATTATAATATATGTATGTCCTTGCTTGTCCGTCCTGTTAAATATTATTTAACATAAATGTCCGCCCATTTGTCTAGTATCTTTTATTGTATGTGTTGAG
>OGLN01001706.1_pt1 | contig 14987 bp, 10 predicted proteins | sample 1572641 | NCBI WGS metagenome assembly OGLN01 (sample SAMEA2581903, study PRJEB24529) | metagenome | biome: Human gut stool | place: China | collected 2011
TCCTTGACAAAACAGGTGAGTCTGTAATCGGTGCCAGTGTGGTGGTGAAAGGTACTACCAATGGTACTATTACTGACTTTGATGGTAAGTTCACATTGACCAATGTTCCGGAAAGTGGAACTATTGAAATTAGTTTTGTGGGGTACAAGACAGTAAATGTTGCGGTGAAAGGACAATCTACCATTAAAGTAATTTTGGAGGAAGATACAGAAACATTAGAGGAAGTGGTAGTGGTTGGTTATGGTGTTCAGAAAAAAAGTGATGTGACTGGTGCTTTGACCCAAGTAAGTTCCAAAACGATTCGTGAGCGTCCCGTTCAGAATGCTTTACAGGCTATGCAAGGAAAAGCTGCTGGTGTACAAATCACTTCAAATAATCGTCCGGGTGAGTTGGGGGATGTTCGTATTCGTGGTAGTCGTTCTTTGAATGCAAGTAATGATCCTCTTTATGTGATTGATGGTATTCCTATGTCTGTTGGCTCTATGGCAGATGTCAATCCTAATGATATTGAGTCCATGGAAATTTTAAAAGATGCTTCTGCTACTGCTATTTATGGTTCGCGTGGTGCTAATGGAGTTATTCTTATCACAACTAAAAAAGGTAAAACAGGCAAGGTAACTATTAATTATGATGGTACAGTATCTTTTTCTAAGATTCATTCAATGACAGATTGGATGAATTCTGGTGAATTGATAGACTGGAACCGTCAGGCCAATGTCAATGCGGGAGCTTATACTGGTAAGTATGGTAATGCTCCAGATCCTGATATTGATGGTGATGCTTATTTTGGGGGTGTTTCTCAGTATCCTTATCTACGTCCTGTTTTTAATGCTGCTTTTCAATTTAATGCTGATGGAACTCCTGTATTACGTGATGCAACACAATATGAAAAAGAAGTATTAGGATATGCTGATAGAGTTCCTGTTTATAATTCGGCTAATATTCCTACTACTCCTTGGACTGATTATGTAACACGTACTTCATTGACACATAATCATCAGATTTCATTATCGGCTGGTACGGAAAAATCAAAGTTATATATGTCTTTGGCATATTTGGATCAGGAATCTCCGATGAAAGATCAGGATTATAAACGTTATACAGTTAATATGAATGGTGAGATTCAGGCTACAGAGTTTTTGAAGGTGGGGATGGGTATCAATGCTAGTCATTCTATCAAAAATTATGGTATTGTCAGCAACTTTTCGAATACAACAGCTAAAGATTCTTATGGTTTGGCTACCAGTTTGATGCCATATGCTCCAGCTTTTGATGAAAATGGAAAAATATTAAGTCCGGATGATGGTCCGTCACGACATAATGTGTTGCTTAATATTGATGAAGCTTTGAATGAAACCCGTTATTATGGTTTTATGCTCAGCTCGTTTGCAGAGTTGGATTTTGGTAAGATTTGGACTCCATTAGAGGGGGTAAAATGGCGTACTAATTTCGGAACGCAATATCGTAATTCTCGTGAGGGAAGTTATTATGGAGATAAATTTACTAATCCTTTGGGATATGCTTCTACCGAACCGAATGTAGCTTATAACAATCATAACCAAAAACTTGCATGGACATTGGAAAACATGATTTTTTATAACAAAACATTCAATAAAATTCATACTGTTGGTTTGACGTTGATGCAGTCGGCTGAATATTATCGTACGGAAGGTTTGGATGCACGTGCTTATGAATCTAAATTCCCTACAGCTTTGTGGTATAGTATTGGTGATTCTAATAAAGCTAAATTGGGTGCTGGGTCATCCTTTAACGAGCAACAGCGTGCTTCTTATATGGCCCGTTTAAACTATAATTTGATGGATCGATATTTGTTAACTGTTACTGGGCGTTGGGATGGTGCTTCTATGCTGGCAGCAGGAAACAAATGGGATTTTTTCCCATCAGCAGCTTTGGCATGGAAAATGAATGAAGAGAATTTTATGAAAAATATTGGTTGGTTGAATTCTTTGAAATTACGTGTGGGCTATGGTGTAACAGGTAATGCTTCTATTAACTCTTATCAGACTGCAGGATCTATGGTATCCCAATGGGCCAATAAACCTTTTGGACAGGGTGGAATCACGACTAATACGACTGGTGCTAAAGCCTCGGTATTGCCTAATCGTAATTTAGGTTGGGAAAAGACAGCTTCTACCAACTTTGGTGTTGATTTTGGTTTCTTGAATAATCGTATTACTGGTAGTGTGGAATATTATATAGCTAATACATCAGATTTGTTGTTGAATCGTTCTATTCCTCTGATGACTGGTTATACTCAAATTTTGACAAATGTTGGTAAGACACAGAACAAAGGACTTGAGATAACTTTGTCAACGACTAATATTCAGACGGAAGATTTTACTTGGAAAACTGACTTTACTTTTTCTACTAATAGATCCAAAATCGTAGAATTGGCTGATGGTAAGGTGGACGATCCTACCAATGGTTGGTTTATTGGCAAACCTATGGATGAGATTTGGACATATAAGTACGATCGTTTGTGGCAGGATACTCCTGAGGACAGAAGAATGTTGGCTATTTATAAAGCAAAAGGAAATGGTATTACTATGTTCCCTGGTATGGCTAAATTAGTAGACCAGGAATTTATAGAGGTTCCGGAAGGTACGGAAGGATCAAAAACAGTGACATTGGAAGATGGATCAAAAGTGACTTATATGGATAATGGTTTTGGCAAGTTTGACAAGGATGATTATCATTTCCAAGGTTCGTTTACTCCGAAGTGGGAAGGAGGTTTTACTACTACATTCATTTACAAGAATTGGCAGTTGAATGCTTTCTTTTACGGACGTTTTGGTAATATGTATTATGGATTGATGCAAACTTATGGACGTCGGGTAGAAAATGATACATGGAGTCCTGAAAATACAGATGCTAAATTTCCACAGCCACGTGCTGGAGGAGAATCATTTACCGATTATAAAGAATATATGAATTATACCAAAGGAAATATGGTGGCTGTTCGTAATATTGCATTATCTTATACTTTCCCGGAAAAATGGCTGGGTAAAATTGGTGCCAATAGTTGTCAGATCTATGGTCAAGTATTGAATCCGTTTATTTGGGGTGGTGATTTAGTAAAAGCTGGAATTAATCCTGACGATACAACTGGTTGGGGAGCTGAAGGTGGACGCAGTAACGGTACATATAAATATATTGGCGGCCAAACTAATAATACAGTATTGACCCGTAGTTTTGTAATTGGTCTGAGACTTGGATTTTAATTATTAAAAATAGAGATGTAAATTATGAAAAAGTATATATTGTGTTCTGTAATTGCATTAGGAAGTCTTTCTTGTACTGACAGTTTTTTAGAAGAAAAAATGGTTTCTACCATTACGCAGGATTATTTTGAAACAGAGCAAGGATTGGAACAATTGATTGTAGGGACTTACGATGCTTTGCGTGTGACTAAACAGTATGAACAAGGTCCTTCCACTTTTATGTCTGGTGTGGATAACTTTACAAATAAGACTCCTAATCGTGGCATGTATTCGCCTAGTGAGTGGAATGCTACTGGGCGGTTTGCTAATTGGGCAAATTCTCTGTGTGGGGAGAATTCTAAATCACTGTTGGGATTTTATCCGATTATTAATAATTGTAACCGTGCCATATTGTCTATTCGTGAAGGAAAGGCATTGGGTAAGTTTGCTACTGATGCGGAGTATGCAGCGAGGTCTTTAAGCGAGGCTTTATTTAATCGCGCTTATTCTGTTTATATTATGAGTACAATGTATGGTGCTATTTATGTACCCCAAGGATATACAACAGAACTCCCTTCCAATTATAACTATATGCGTCAAAGTGTTCCTGGTATTTATAGTATGTTGATAGGTGATCTACGTTATGCTTATGATCATTTGCCTGATGTTAGCGAACAGAATCTGAGTGCTGATTTTGGACGGGCCACTAAGGGAGCCGCTGCTCATTTTTTGGCAAAGTTATATTTACAGCGTGCGCAGGCTGAAAAATTTGGAACAGCAGAGTATGGGGTAGATGTAAATGGTAATGTTGATACTAGCAATCCGAAGTCATATCTTGGTATGTTATATAAAGGTAAGGGAACTGCTGATTTGGATTCATGTATTTATTATGCTTCTGCAGTTATTGATAATGGTTATTATGAATTGGAGTCAGATTTTGGCAAGTTGTTCAGTCATCCTTTGAATGATTATTCTAATGAAAATAGCCGTGAATTAATTCTTTCATGTGTATATGGTCCTGTAGGTAGTGCTGATAATGGCCGTTTTGGTAATCGTTTGCCTTACTTTTTTGGTGGGGATTATGCTAACGCATCTTGGGGAATTCCTGAATTCTGCTGGGAATATCCCACAAAATCAGCATCACGTGTAGGCTATACAAATGATTTTGGTTTTGATCTTTATGTAAATAAGCAAGCCGATTCACGTTATCAAAAGTCTTTCCATGTGGAATATGTGACGGCACTACGTGGTGGAGATTCTAATTCCAGTCCGGCTGCTAATAAAGATTATTATGCTTATAATAATAGCAGCAATGCTACTTATGAATGGACGGCAGAGATGGCTGACTATTTTAATGAGCATATTCTTCCTGGTTATAATCGTGCTTCGTGGAGAGGTCGTCAAGCCGTAGCTGGAGAACATAAAATGGGTACTGGTGATTTGGCTTTCGCTTATGTGGAAAATACGAAAGAAACAGCAATTGATATAAAAGAAGCATTGGCTCAGCCTTTTGTCCTGATTGCCCGTTGGATTAAAGATGGCAGTAAATATTACTATCGTGTTCCATATCAAGCTAGTGGCAAAAGTTATACTTATAATGATAAGAGTTATGGTGGCTTAGATAAATTTGGTTCTACTGTTTGTCCTGCTACTGTGAAATATGATGAACCTAATCGCAGTAACTATACTCATTATGAGTCTGGACGTGATGTACCTTTATTCCGTTTGGCTGAAACTTATTTGCTTCGTGCTGAAGCTTATGGACGTAAGGGGAATTATAATGCGGCTATAGATGATATAAATAAAGTACGTGCCCGTGCAGCGTTCAAGGCTGGTGAAACTCGTGCAGAAGTTCTTGCACGTTTGCAGCCTGGATATGAAAAACTGACACAGGCAGAACAGCAATGGCCGTATGAAGTGGAGAAAGATATGACATCCACGATGTTGGTTGATGAATCTTATTGGGATGGTGGTTCGGCAAATTCCAAAGCCGAAATGTATCCGGAAACAGCTACTACGACTGAAGACCGTTTTGTGAATTTCATTTTGAATGAATTGGCACGTGAGTTGAATCAAGAGATGGTTTATTATGAGAATTTGCATCATTCAGGGTGGCAAGCTGATCGTATAATCTATCATGATCAATTAGCTTCACCTAAACAAGGGTTGTGGGATAATTCCGATAATTTGATTAATGGTATTGGGCAGACAGGTAATGGTATGGGAATGTTTGAACCGTATTTTACTTTTAAGCCTTTTGCCCAGACTATGCTTGACTTGCTTACAGATGAAAATGGTGTGTTGTTAGATGAAGCTGCTAAGAAAGCTTACCAGAATTATGGTTATTGAGATGCCGCTGTAGGTGTTTAATATTTATAGTAAAAGTGGAAAGAGTTATTATTACTTTTTCCACTTTTTTTATGGGAGCAGTATATCAGTGAAAAAATCTAGGATATATAGAGAATAGTTGGTTTAAAGTGAACAATTAACCATATAAATGGATAAAATTCTATTTGATATAACTTTTCTCGTGCATAAATTTGTCGTATCAGATAAAAAATGACATGCTATGAAAAAGACATTTTTTGCTAATACGTTGCACCTTGGGGCGGTTCACCAGCGCACGGGCAATGGCCACCCGCTGCTGCTGACCGCCGGAAAGGGCCTCCGGACGCCGGTGCTCAAAGCCCTTGAGACTGACGGTCTCCAGCATCTCCATGACCCGCTCCTTGATCTCAGCCTCCGGCAGCTTCTGCATCCGCAGACCGAAGGCGATGTTCTCATACACATTCAGGTGAGGGAACAGGGCGTATTTCTGGAAAACGGTGTTGATCTGCCGCTGATAGGGCGGAACGTCATTGATCCTCACACCGTCGAACAGGACGTCTCCCGACGTAGGCGTCGCGAAACCTCCGATAATACGCAGCGTGGTGGTTTTGCCGCACCCGCTGGGTCCGAGAAGTGTGAGGAACTCTTTGTCATTGATATAAAGGTTAATGTGATCGAGAACCGGCTCGTCGTCGAATGCCATGCAGAGATCCCGCAGGCGAATCAACTCTTTGGACATGTATCCTCCCCCATTTCAAAAAAATTTGTATGCGTCGAACTTTGCCGGAGCCGCCCGAAACATACTGGATTGAATATATCCGGCGGGGGTGGATTTGTCAATATCTAAACAGAAAATTGTGCAAAAAAGTTGGAAGAACATTTTGAAAGTTCTTCCAACTTTGGAGAAAACGAAGAAAAAGATTGATTATGTAAAGTATTCCTGCACAAAATCGACAGACTCGACCTGAAACGTCCTGCCGTTGAGATAGGAAAGGCACCCGGCGTCTGTTGTAAATTGGAACGTCAGCTTATAGGAATAGAGCGCCTGAAATTTCCGGTCGTAGCGCTTGTCGAGCTTTCCGTATTTGCCGTCGCCCAGCAGCGGCCAGCCTGCGGCGGCCATCTGCGCGCGGATCTGATGGGTGCGCCCGGTCACAAGCTCGCACTCCACAAGGCTCAGCCCGTTCCGGCTCTGAAGCGTTTTGTAGAATGTGATGCAGGTCTTTGAACCCTTCTGCGGCGTTTTCGTGATGTAGACGCGGTTTTCCTTCGCGTCCTTGAACAGCTGCCCCTCGAGCCTGCCGGAGGCCGGGCGGGGCGTTCCGTGCACAATGCAAAGATAGCGCTTGTCGATTTCGCGATCCTTGATCTTCTGGTTCAGAATGCGCAGTGCCTCCGCGTTCTTTGCGGCAATGACAATGCCGCCGGTATTGCGGTCGATGCGGTTGCACAGGGCCGGGGCAAAGGCGTGCTCCTCTCTGGGCCGCCACTCGCGGTTGGCGTAGAGATATGCCTGAATGTGATCGATCAGCGTTTTGCCGTATTCCGCGCCGTCATGCGGATGCACGGCCTGTCCGGGCTTTTTATCGACCAGCAGGAGATTTTCGTCCTCATAGACGATATGCAGTTTCGGCGCGGCGACGGTCAGATAAGCATTTTCTTCTTTTGGGGTATCAAAAAACTCGTCGTTGATGTATAATTGCAGCGTGTCCCCGGCGGTCAGCCGCGTGTCGCGCTCGGCGCGTTTGCCATTCAGCTTGATGCGCTTGAGCCGGATGTATTTCTGTGCCAGCGAAGCGGGGAGCAGGGGAACGGCCTTTGCCAGCCACCGGTCGAGCCGCTGCCCGGCGTCGTTCTGTGTGATGGTGAATTCCTTCATAGCGGTCTCCATACAAAACAAATAGTCTGTTTTTATTTTATCACGCGGCGTCCTTTCTGTAAAGAATCCGGTGTTCGCGAAAAAGAACGAAAAATTTATGAAAAAGTATTTGACTTCCCTGCGATTATTCGATATAATATCCATCGCACGATTATGGATTGGAGGGCGCTATGCTGCTGGATCTGAAGCCAATTCTTGTAACGCCCGGCGCAAGTCTTCCGTTTGAGACGCGCGAGGATCTGTCCGATCTTGTTTTCGGCAGCTGCAGGCCCGCGTCAGAGCCGATTCTGGCCAGCGGCAAGGTTCGCAATACGGCAGGCGTTCTCGAACTGACCGGCGAACTCAGCACGACGCTGCACGGCGTATGCGACCGCTGCGCCGGTGAGTTTACGCGTGCGGTGCAGATCCCGGTCCACGCGGTTCTGGTTTCAGAAGAGGAGCTGGAGCAGACGGAGGATGAATGGGTGTTCGGCATCCACGACGGCTGCGCCGATCTGACCGACATCATCACGACCGCCTTTGTTCTCAATATGGACAGCCAGCTTCTGTGCAGGCCCGACTGCAAGGGCGTTTGCTTCCGCTGCGGCAAAAACCTCAACGAAGGGCCGTGCGGCTGCAAAAAGGAACCCGATTCCCGTTTTGCTGTTTTACAGCAGTTACTGGATAAATAAGTAGATAATGTGCCTTCGGGCATTTAGACCAAGGAGGTGTACCACATGGCAGTACCCAAGAGAAAAGTATCCCGCGCAAGAAGAGATAAGAGACGCAGTTCCCACTGGAAGCTGGCGATCCCCGGCGTCGTCGCTTGCCCGAAGTGCGGCGAGCCCCGCCTGCCTCACAGAGCCTGCAAGGCTTGCGGCTACTACAATGGCCGTGAAGTCATTTCTGTTGAAGCTAAGTGATTTCGCTGAAAGAGATGAGAGGGAGGCTGTGCGCCTTCCTCTTTTCTTATCCTGAAAAGGAAGCCTGAAAGGAGGGCCTACCATGTCGAAGCCCATCGTAGCCATCGTCGGCCGGCCGAACGTCGGCAAGTCGATGCTCTTTAACAAACTGACCGGCAAGCGCATGGCCATCGTCGAGGACACGCCCGGCGTCACCCGCGACCGCATTTACGGCGAATGCGAGTGGAACGGCCGCGGCTTTGCCCTTGTCGACACCGGCGGCATCGAGCCCGGCACGAACAACGAAATGCTGAAGTTCATGCGCCGTCAGGCGGAGATCGCCATCGAGACGGCGACGGTCATCGTTATGGTCGTCGACGTGACGGTCGGCCTGACCGCTGCGGACGCGGAGGTCGCGTCCATGCTCAAGCGGTCGAAAAAGCCGGTCGTGCTGACCGTCAACAAGTGCGACCAGACCGGCCATGCCAATCCCGACGCGTATGAATTCTACGCGCTCGGCCTCGGCGAACCTATCGAGGTTTCCGCCGTCCACGGCCATGGAACCGGCGACCTGCTCGACGCGTGCGTCGAAAGCTTCCCGCCGGACGACGGCGAGGAATACGACGAGGACGTCATCAAGGTCGCCATCATCGGCAAGCCGAACGTCGGCAAATCGAGCCTGCTCAATAAGATTCTCGGCGAGGAGCGCGTGATCGTCTCCAATGTCGCAGGCACGACGCGTGACGCCATCGACAGCTATTTTGAAAACGAATCCGGCAAGTTCCTGTTCATTGACACCGCCGGTATGCGGCGCAAGTCGAAGGTCGACGATGCAGTTGAGAAATATTCCAATCTGCGCTCCATTGCCGCCATTGAGCGTGCGGATGTGTGCCTCATCCTGATCGACGCCAACGAGGGCGTGACGGAGCAGGATACCAAGGTCGCAGGTCTGGCACACGAGGCGGGCAAGGCCTGTATCATCGTCGTCAACAAATGGGATACGGTCGAAAAGGACACGAACACCATGGACGAGAAGACAGCGGAGATCCGCCGTGACCTCAGCTACATGACCTATGCGCCAGTCGTATTCATCTCGGCGCTGACCGGTCAGCGCGTCGACAAGCTGTTTGACATGATCATCGCTGTTTCCAACCAGAACAGTATGCGCATTACAACGGGTATGCTCAACAACATTCTGGAGGACGCGACCGCGCGTGTCCAGCCGCCCACGGACAAGGGCCGCCGTCTGAAGATCTACTATATCACGCAGGTCGGCGTCAAGCCGCCGCACTTTGTCTTCTTCTGCAACGACAGCCGCCTGTTCCATTTCTCGTACCAGCGGTATCTGGAAAACCAGATCCGCGCGGTCTTTGGTCTGACCGGTACGCCGATCAAGATCACCATCCGCCAGAAGGGCGACAAGGAAGACGTGTAAATTACGATCCCGGCAGAAACCACAGCTCTGCCGGGATTTTTGAAATTTTAATTCAAAAGGGGAATCGGAAACAATGGAACAGCGTTATGCGCAATATGCAGTAGAAAAAGCCGTCCAGCTGCTTGCAATCGACAGCCCGACGGGCTTTACGGACAAAGCGGCCGAATGGGTGCTGGAGGCTTTTGCATCGCTCGGCTTTGACGCACGGAAAACGACCAAGGGCGGCATTCTGATCGATCTCGGCGGTGAGGTGTCCGCAGAGGGCGGGCTGCTTTTGCAGGCGCACACGGACACGCCCGGCGCGATGGTCGCGGAGGTCAAGGCCAATGGCCGCCTGCGCGTGACGAGCCTCGGCGGTATGCGCGCAGAAAACGGCGAAACGGAAAATGTGCGCGTCTATACGCGCTCCGGCAAGGTCTATGAGGGGACGCTCCAGCTCTGCAACGCCTCTGTCCACGTCAACGGCGAATACGCCAAGACGAACCGAAACTTCGACACGACCGAGATCCTGCTGGACGAGAATGTTTCTTCTGCCGAAGAGACGCGTGCGCTCGGCATTGAGACAGGCGATATCGTCTGCTTCGACCCGCGCACGCACGTGGCGGCTTCGGGCTACATCAAAAGCCGCTTCCTCGACGATAAGCTCTCCGTCGGTATTTTGCTCGGCTTTGCAAAATACCTGCATGACGAAAAGAAGACGCTGCCGCGCCGCACGTATGTCCATGTGACCGTCTATGAAGAGGTTGGCTTCGGCGGTTCGGCCTCCGTGCCGGAGGGTGTGACGGAATCCATCAGCGTCGACATGGGCTGCGTGGGCGACGGCCTTGCCTGCACGGAACGGCAGGTATCCATCTGCGCCAAGGATTCCGGCGGCCCGTACAGCTACGCCGTCGTCGGCAAGCTCATCGACGCGGTCAAGCGCGAGGGCGCGGACTATGCCGTCGATGTCTATCCGTACTACGGCTCCGACGTGGAAGCGACGCTCCGCGCGGGCTATGAGATCCGCCACGGCCTCATCGGCTCCGGCGTCTACGCCAGCCACGGCTACGAACGCAGCCACATGGACGGCGTTCTGAATACGCTCAAAACTATCAAAGGCTATCTGCACGTCTGATAAAAAGTACAACTCTGGGTGTATACCGGTAAGACAAAACGTTTGAGAGCATCGTAAAACTACTGAGATTCGAAGGATGAACGGAGGGAGCATGGAAATCACGTTTGTAAATCCCGGTGCTGATTATATGATCCAGCGAATGATGGATTTTCAGGCCGAAGAGGAATCGGCCTTTTGGTCTGAACCGTTGTACCATTTCTATCCGCAGTTGGACAAGGTCTATGCTGCGGGCCTGTCATTCGATGAACGAACAGAATATATTGCACGGACAATGCGCACTGTTTACGCTGAATCAGAGAATACGATCAACGAAAAGGCTGCTTTATACGCGCACCATTGGAAAGTCTGCAAACCGCAAATTACTGCGGCTTTATCGGATGCTTTTGGTGTGGATTGTGCCAACTTGTTTGATGACATACGGTGTAATGTAAGCCTGAATCCGATCGAACCCCGCTTTCTGAAAGAGCACTGTTACGACACATTCTTTCTGAACAGCGAACGCGGCGCGATCGGTGGCGGAATACATGAAATCATACACTTTGTTTGGTTCTATGTGTGGAACGAACTATTCAGGGATGATTACGATGAATACGAACGTCCATCTCTTAAATGGATTTTAAGTGAGATGGTAGTTGAATCTGTAATGAAAGATGAACGCCTCAGTTCTATCAACCCATACTTTCCAAGAGAGAATGGCGGCTGTATCTATCCGTATTTCTTTGATATGATGATAGATGATAGGCCAATTTTGGATACATTGGATACCATGTACAGAAGCCAGTCTATCAGAGAGTTTATGCGGAACAGCTATGCCTATTGCCAAAAGCACGAAGCTGAAATCAGGCAGCATATCAGGAAATCAGAAGGATAAGTACATAAACAGAGTGCGGTTTTTCGAAGCAGACGAATCCATCGGACAGAGAATCACGCTTTTTGTGCCCGGAAACAATATTGGGGTTGCAACAGCTGAAGTGGATAGGATAGCCTGCAAGGCTCAGAGTGCTCCTGAATTTTCTGCATTCGAATCCCCTCAGGCGCTTCGCACCAGCTCCCCTTGAGCCCAAGGGGAGCCTTTGGGCAACGAAAAAGAGCAAGCCATCTGGCTTGCTCTTTGGCTTGTCTTCGATCAGATCGCACGCTCAACCTTGTTGGAACGCAGGCATCTTGTGCAGACATATACATGGCGCGGAGTACCGTCAACGATTGCCTTGACACGTTTGACGTTGGGCTTCCATGCACGGTTCGCACGTCTGTGAGAATGGGAGACCTTGATACCGAATGTTACGCCCTTGCCGCAGATATCGCATTTTGCCATCGGATGCACCTCCTTGCCGCTTGGAAAATCAGATTCACGCGCTATAAAGCGCCGACAAGTATATTAACAGATTGCGTTGGAAATTGCAAGCACTTTTTTCGGAAAAATCCGAAAATTTCGCGCCGGGGCGACAAAGGATTTTCCCTGTTGCGAAACCGGGGCAAAGCGGGTATAATCGAGGTATCCTGAAACAGAGGTGATCATGTGGCAAGTACCTATACGGTCCTGCTGTCCGAGCTTGCATCGGAATTCAAGCTTGACTTTTTCTACCGGTCGACGGATTTTGACAAGATCCATGTGACCGTTGACGATATCAGCCGTCCGGGCCTTCATCTGGCTGGCTTTTTCGACCATTACGAGCCGATGCGCGTCTATGTCTGCGGCACGGTGGAGACGGCGTATCTGCAAAAGCTCACGCCGGAGGAGCGCATCATCATTTTTGACCATTTCCTGTCCTATAAATGCCCGGCGCTGATTTTTGCGCGGGGCTTTGAGCCCATGCCGGAGTGCCTTGAAATGGCGAAAAAATACGACGTGACGGTGCTGGGAACTAAGGACACGACGTCTTATATCGTTTCGAGCCTCATTACCTATTTAAAAAGCTCGCTGGCCCCGCGCGTCACGCGCCACGGCGTTCTGGTCGAAATTTACGGCGAGGGCATCCTCATCAACGGCGACAGCGGCATCGGCAAGAGCGAGACGGCCATCGAGCTGGTCAAGCGCGGCCACCGCCTCATCGCGGACGACGCGGTCGAGATCAAAAAGGTCTCGCCGCACGAGCTGGTTGGCTCCGCACCTCCGGTTCTGAAGCATTATATCGAGCTGCGCGGCATCGGCGTTATTAACGTTGCCAAGCTGTTTGGCATGGGCGCGGTCAAGGAAAGCTCCAACATTGACCTGATCATCAATATGGTCCCGTGGCGCGACGGCGAGGCGTATGACCGCCTCGGCATGGAGACGCAGTACACGGAAATTCTGGATGTCAAGGTTCCGTCTATCACAGTTCCCATTACGCCGGGCCGAAATCTTGCCGTGATCTTTGAGGTCGCCGCCATGAACAACCGCCAGAAGCGCATGGGCTACAACGCCGCTGTAGAATTTACCGAGCAGATGAGCAAATACTTTACGGCCCGCAACGATGATTGAAACATAAAAGAGGAACCGGTTGGCTGGTTCCTCTTTTATTTTTATTTGAGATGTGCTATGATAGAAAAAATTATCCACCCGGAGGCGTTTATGTGGAGTTCTGAGCTTCAGCAGACCATCATCCAGAGGTGCAAAGCGGTTCAGTACCGGCTTCAGGAGCCGCTGAGCCGCCATACCTCCTTCCGCATCGGCGGCCCCGCGGCAGTCATGGCGTTCCCCAAAACCACGGAGGAGCTGAAGCAGCTGCTGCAAGGCGCTGCCGCAGCAGGCGCGCAGCCGTATATTCTCGGCGCAGGAACGAACATTCTTGCCCCGGATGAGGGCCTTGATGCGCTTGTGATCTGTCTCAAGGATGCGCTGTGCGGCATCCGCCTCCTGGATGAGGCGCGGATCGAGGCTTACGCGGGTGAAAGCATGGCGAAAGCGGCGGTTTTCGCAAAAAATCACGCGCTGACGGGTCTGGAATTCGTGCACGGCATTCCGGGGACGCTCGGCGGCGGCGTATATATGAATGCGGGCGCATACGGCGGAGAACTGAAGCAGGTCGTGGAATCGGTCACGATCCTGACCATGGACGGCGAGGAGAAGACGCTGTCCGGCGAAGAATGTGCGTTTGGCTATCGCGCAAGCGTATATCAGAAGCTGCCCTGCGTGATCGTTAAGGCCGTCCTGCAGCTGCATCCAGGCGACCCAGAGGAAATCGGACAGACCATGCGCACGCTGATGGAAAAGCGCAGGGCCTCGCAGCCGCTGGAGCTGCCGTCCGCCGGAAGCACGTTCAAGCGTCCGACAGGATATTTTGCAGGCCCCCTCATCGAGCAGGCAGGACTCAAGGGCTGCGGCGTGGGTGGCGCGGAGGTATCGAAAAAGCACGCGGGTTTCGTCGTGAATACCGGCGGCGCGTCGGCTGATGATGTAAAGAAGACGATCGCAATGGTGCAGTCGCGCGTATGGGAGGCATCCGGCGTCCAGCTCGAGCCGGAGGTTCGGATCTGGTAAAAGGAGAAGACTATGCAGTTTGTTATCATTTCCGGTATGTCCGGCGCAGGAAAGAGCAGGGCCGCGTCCGATCTGGAAGACCTCGGCTTTTACTGCGTCGACAATATGCCGGCAGAGATGATCCCGCAGTTTGCTCAGCTGTGTCTGGCAACGAAGGGACGATATGAAAAGGTCGCGCTCGTGACGGATATCCGCGCGAGCATGACGTTTGACGCGCTGTTTCAGGCGCTGCAGAAGCTGGACGATATGCATCTGCAATATTCGATCTATTATATTGAAGCGTCTACAGCGGTCATCATCAAGCGCTATAAGGAAACGCGCCGCCTGCACCCCCTGATGAAGGATGGCTCCACGCTCGAAAATGCCATCGCGCGCGAGCGCGAGCTGCTGGCCCCCGTGCGCAACCGCGCCAGCGCCATCATCGACACGTCCAATCTCTCTACTGGCAAGCTGCGCGGACAGCTCATCGATCTGGTCGCGGGCGGAATGCGGGAGCATTCGATGGACGTGCGCGTCGCGTCCTTCGGCTTCAAATACGGTCTGCCGCTGGAGGCCGATCTGGTCTTCGACGTGCGGTTCCTGCCGAACCCGTACTATATCCCGGAGCGGCTACGGCGTTGATCGAGGCCGTGGTGAACATATTGAAACGCTTGATCGTTCCCGGACCGG
>OGLN01001739.1_pt1 | contig 14811 bp, 8 predicted proteins | sample 1572641 | NCBI WGS metagenome assembly OGLN01 (sample SAMEA2581903, study PRJEB24529) | metagenome | biome: Human gut stool | place: China | collected 2011
AACCCGGCTACCCGTTTTGTAAACAGCCTGGTTTATGCAGCTGTTGGTATTACTGGTGCTTATGCAGTTATCAGGGGTTTTATGACCGTTGGACAGCTTACCAGCTTTTTAAGCTATGCAAACCAGTACACAAAGCCATTTAACGAGATCTCCGGCGTTGTAACAGAACTTCAGAATGCCCTTGCATCTGCAGCCAGAGTATTTGAGCTGATCAATGAAAAGACCATTCTGGAAGATAAGAAAGACGCCACAGTCCTTGAAAATGTAAAGGGCCAGGTGGAGATCGAGCATGTAAACTTCTCCTATACCCCAGACAGACCGCTGATCGAAGATCTGAACCTTTCTGTAAAACCTGGTGAGAGAGTGGCCATTGTAGGACCTACCGGCTGTGGAAAGACTACCGTGATCAACCTGCTTATGCGTTTTTATGATGTAAATTCCGGTTCTATTAAGGTAGAGGGAAAAGACATCCGTGACGTTACCAGAAAAAGTCTTCGCACCAGCTATGGCATGGTGCTTCAGGAGACATGGCTCAAGAAGGGCACAATCCGTGACAACATCATAATGGGAAAGCCGGATGCCACAGATGAGGAAATAATTGCAGCAGCAAAGGCATCTCATGCCCATAGCTTTATCAGACGTCTGCCGAAGGGCTATGACACTGAAATCGGTGAGGACGGTGGCAGCCTGTCACAGGGACAGAAGCAGCTATTATGCATCACAAGAGTCATGCTCTGCTTACCGCCTATGCTGATATTGGATGAGGCTACATCATCGATTGATACACGTACAGAGATTAAGATTCAAAAGGCATTCCTTACCATGATGCAGGGAAGAACCAGCTTTATAGTGGCTCATCGTCTGTCCACCATCAGGGAAGCGGATATTATCCTTGTTATGAAAGACGGAAAGATTATAGAGCAGGGTAATCATGAGAGCCTGCTTGCAGCAGACGGATTTTATGCGAACCTCTACAATAGCCAGTTTGCATAGCATATGGCTATATAAGGGAAAGTATAATTGGAAATTTATTTGTAATATACTTAGTATTTTGATGGAAGGCGACCGGCGCACGGGGAATTGGCCCCCGGCAGAGGTGCTCCCGAAAGAACGACTAGCGCAGCGGCTTAGATACTGTAGAATTATGCCCATGAAACACAGAAATGCCCCGGCATGGACGCCGGGGCAAGGAGAAACCGCGCCATGGACGGCGCGTTTCGACGGTTTCGTCAAGCACAGAAAATCTAAAAAGCATAATTCGTACAGTACCTTAGCTGCGTAGCGTTAGCTCGTCGGGAGCACCTCTGCCGGGGGTCAATTCCCCGTGCGCCGGTCGTCTTCACGTATTATGAAATATGAAGAAATCCACATTTACTGCGCAGCATCAGGAGCCACATACGAGTATGCATTGGACATTTTTGCAGCATTGTTTGTCAGAGTGACAGCTTCTCTGTAGTAGGCAACGACAGGAGTGCCCTTATCCACAGCGTTGAACAGCTGCTCTGCAAAAGCAGGTGGCACATTGATACATCCGTGTGAGCCTGAGGTTTTGTAAATTGTTCCTCCGAAGGTATCACGCCAGCTGGCATCATGGATACCTATATTGTAGGCAAACGGCATGAAATAGCTGACAGGAGAAGAGTATCCCTCGCCGACAAGAGTAGCATTTCTCTGCTTGTAAACAATCTTGTATACACCATCTACGGAACCATTCTGACGGGCGAGATTACCTGATACGAAATCAGACTCCATCTGGAGAGCACCATCCTTGTAATACCACATGTGCTGCTTTGTGTAGTCAATCTCTATGTATGTATTACCTATGTCGTCAGCACCGCGATGGAGTGCTGTCTGCTCGTAAACAGGCTCTCTTTCCACGGGCTTGCCTCCCTCTAAATCTGAAAGGAGCTGGGCTTTCTCATTTTTCTTGCTGACTACCCATCCGTAGTCTCCACCACCTATTTCAATAGTGTCACCGGACGATGTCTTGAATGAGCGTTTGCGGCCGAAGGTATTGTACTTGGAAGCAAGCTGCTGGACATATTTAGTGACCTTGGCATCATCTATGCTCACGCTGCCGTCATCTGAGATGCTTAGCATATCAAGGATTTTGGCTGAGTCAAGCTTCTCGTCGGCACCTTCAATTTTGTAAGTGACGGTTGAAGCAGTGTATTTGTCGAGGGATTCTTTTTCATTTTTGATTGTATCGCTGTCCTTTGTGATTTCGGGAGCTTCATAACAGTCATCGCTTAAGGCAAGCTTTGGAAGCTCGTTGTCCAGGGCGTCCTTTACCTCGGCAAGGATGCTGTCATATATCGGCTTGCAGCCTTTTTTCTCTTCAATCACATCGTATTTGCCGTCTTTTATCTCGATATGGGCATCCTCAGGATTTTCAATGTAGTCATCACTGAAAATATCAAGCGCCTTGAGCTTTTCTACTAAAGCAGCATCGTCATATTTGGACGAACCCTTTAGTGTATAGTTTTTAGCTTTGAAAAGACTGACAGGCCATGTAAAAGCATTCTGACTTTTTAGGATTTGCTCCTCGTCACCGTTTGAGACATATTCATAGGAAAAATCAGGTCCCTTAAGTGAAAAGCTGTTGCCTTTTCTATCAGTGATTGTGAGCAGATAGTCGCGGCTTAGGGCTGTATTTTTTTCTAATGCCTCTTTTGCAGTTTTCCCTGCGTATTTTACAGAGTTAATCTTTGTGTTGAACAGATAGTGGCTGCTAAAATAAAAGGCAAAGCCAAGATAAACAGCCAAAAGCACACCAAGCACAACGGCGCAGGTTATAAGCACTTTTTTCTTCATGTAAATCGACCTCCTTGGAGATATGCTGTTGCTGCCCACACCGTGGTGTAGGCGGCAGCTAAAATCAGTTACATTTGTGAAGATGTGACACATCCATATAGTCAGGCAGACCATCCTTGTAGGCTACAGCGGTTTCTCCCTGAATAAGTGGTTTTAAGTATTCGATAAGCTCAGGCTTCACATCATTGCCCGCATCATTGATCCACTCTCTTGGCACAGACTTGGCCTCGTTTGCGATATCCTTGATAGCAGAATATGTGTATTCCACCTGATAAGGATCATTTGAGATGCGCTTCAAGCATACCATTGATGCGGTCACACCCTCCGCTGCAATCATGACACCCTTTTTACCCTGAGCAAAAGATTCCTCGATATCGGTTAATGATGCAAGGTGTGAGGCACAGCGCTGGAGCACATTTACCTCTACAGAGCGCACCTTGACACCGATGTTTTCCTTTACGATGAACTCAAGAGCTTTTCCGGCACCGCTTAGCTGCTGGTGTCCGAACTGGTCACATGCGGCCTTTGATGATGTAATGTATGAGCCGTCTGCGTCATGTATTCCTTCGGATACGGCAACTATCACATTGTTAGTGTGCTCGAGGGCTTCTTTTATATCGGCAACAAATTTGTCCTTGTCGAAATCCACCTCAGGCAGATAGATGAACTGAGGCGCTGTATTGTACTCATTACGTGCGAGAGCGGAAGCGGCAGTGAGCCATCCTGCGTCACGTCCCATGATTTCAACAATTGTAACACTCTTAACAGCATAGATAAAGGTATCATGGGCTATCTCAAGCATGCTTGATGCGATATATTTGGCGGCAGAGCCAAAGCCCGGAGTGTGGTCTGTCATGCACAGATCATTGTCAATGGTTTTTGGAATCCCTATAATTTTCACATCACTGTTGATTTTTTTTGCATAATCGGATAACTTTAATACGGTATCCATCGAATCATTTCCACCGATGTAAAAGAAAGCTTTTATAGAAAGCTTATCGAACTGGTGGAAGATGTATACATATGGTGAATCATCATCCTTGTAATCAGGGAGTTTGTGGCGGCATGAGCCAAGATACATGGCAGGTGTGGTCTTAAGCTTTTCAAGATTAGCTTCATCTGCAAAAATATCTGACAGATTGAGATAATTCTCATTTAATATGCCGAGTATTCCGTTTACGGCGCCATAGCAGATATCGTATTTCTCAGAGCTTTTTACTCCTGCGATGACTCCTGCAAGGCTTGCGTTGATTGCAACAGTTGGGCCGCCTGACTGGGCGACGATACAGTTTGACTGATTCATTGTAATCTCCTTATTGTGTATTTTAACTATTCTCTTCTGTAAGAATAGTTATGATATAATTTTAAAATGACTACTGAAGGCGCATGGCATATGCACCGCATAATCATATAGATTGTAGTATCAAACATTATTTTTAGCAAGGGTTAAAATGAAAAATATGAATAAATACGAGAATTGCTTATTGTGTCCAAGAAAATGTGGCATAAACAGAAGAACCGGACAAACAGGTGTATGTGGCGTTTCATCTGAAATAAAGGTGGCGCGAGCAGCACTTCATTATTGGGAGGAGCCATGCATATCAGGAAAAAGAGGAAGCGGGGCAGTTTTTTTCTCAGGCTGCAGCCTGCACTGCGTGTTCTGCCAGAACAGGGAGATTTCTGACGGAAAAGAGGGAAAGGTAATCAGTAAAGAGCGGCTGAGTGATATCTTTATGGAACTTGCTGACAAAGGCGCAAATAATATCAATCTGGTCACACCGGGGCAGTATATCCCTGATATAGTGTGGGCGGTAAACGATGCAAAAAGCCGCGGCATGAAGCTTCCTATTATATACAATACGAGCGGATATGAAAATGTGACAGAGCTAAAGCTGCTTGAGGGTATAGTGGATGTGTATCTTCCGGATTTTAAATATATGGACAGTACGCTTTCGGCAAGGTATTCAAGGGCAAAAGATTATCCGTCTGTCGCAAAGCAGGCGCTTTCAGAGATGGTCAGGCAGCAGCCGGATGTCGTGATTGACGATGCGACAGGACTCATACAAAAGGGAGTTATTGTGCGACAGCTTCTACTGCCGGGACATGTGAATGATGCAAAGGCTGTACTTAAGTACCTGTATGATACATATCATGATCACGTATATATAAGCATGATGAGCCAGTTTACGCCGATTGCACTAAAGGATTATCCTGAGATAAACCGCACAGTGACAAGGAGAGAGTATGAAAGGCTTGTTGACTATGCCCTCGAAATAGGAATCACGAATGCATTTATACAGGAGGGTGACGTGGCAAAGGACAGCTTCATTCCGGCATTTGACTGTGAGGGAGTATGATATTTACCGTTTTTCTTAATAAAATAGTAAGAATTGGCAGGCAAAAATGACTGGATTTTGTGACGCCGGTGTAGTACTATGGTTATGTGATATTTTTTAACTGTGAAGGCACTGAACAGTTACGATATTTTGTTATTACTCACATCCCGGTGTGACAGACGATAATGTTTTTAATCACACAGGATACATTATTCAATAGAGGATACAGTGATGAAAAATATAGAAGAACAGCAGATAATAATTGAATGTCCGAATACTATCTTTCATCTATACATTGACAGTGAGGATGAGCTTTCAAAGGTTAAGGTGTTTATGAACAATATGAAGAATGTTGATTCGATAAGTCTGCATGATATATACAACTGGTGCAACAGACAGCATGTGCAGTACACGACGACATTTAATTATGACAGTAAAATGACCTTGACAGAAATGATAAAATCCTACATATTTTACTTCAGACAGAAGCTTAGATATGTAAATAATAGTGATAGGATGATAGAAACATGAGATACCCTGAATTTCTAAAGGATAGAGGAACAATAGGCTTTGTGGCGCCTTCGATGGGCTGTACAACAGAGCCGTACAGGAGTGCCTTTGACAATGCCATTAAAAGGTTTCACAGCATGGGTTATAAGACGATAGAGGGACCTAACTGCAGGTGCGACAGTGGCATAGGTATCAGCAATACACCTAAGAAGTGCGCAGAAGAGCTGAACGAGAGCTATGCTTCTGCTGACAGTGATGTGCTTATATCCTGTGGTGGTGGCGAGCTGATGTGCGAGGTAGTGCCTTATATTGATTTTGAGCGCGTGAAGCAGTCAAAGCCGAAATGGTACATGGGCTATTCCGACAACACGAATTTCACATTTTTGGAGGCTACTATTGCAGATACAGCAGGTATTTACGGGCCGTGTGCGGGCAGCTTTGGCATGGAGGTGTGGCATGAGTCACTTACCGATGCATTTAATCTGCTTTGTGGCAGGAAGCTTTCATTTACCAATTACCCTATGTGGGAGAAGGAATCGATAAAGGATGAGAATGCTCCGTTTGTGGGCTATAACCTGACTGAAAAGTCGTGTATCAGCTCTATTCCCACGGTGGCAAAGGAAAGCAGGCTTACCATGAGAGGCAGGCTGCTTGGTGGCTGCATGGATTGTCTTATCAATCTGCTTGGCACATCGTTTGACCATGTAAGGGAATTTAATGAGCGCTACAGTGATGATGGTATCATATGGTTCCTTGAGGCTTGTGACCTTAATGTGATGGGCATGAGAAGGGCTATGTGGCAGATGAAAAATGCAGGATGGTTTTCAAATGTAAAGGGCTTTCTTATCGGACGCCCGGCGCACTTCGGAGAGGAAATGTTTGGCATAGACCACAGACAGGCGCTTTCATCACTGCTTAGAGAGTTTAATGTGCCAATCATCATGGATCTGGATATAGGTCATATGTCGCCGATGATGCCTGTGGTATGCGGAAGCATGGCAGATGTCAGCTTCGACGGAAGCAACTTTACAATTTCGTATGATATAGAGCAGTAGATTGGAGGAAAAATGATTAGATTAATAAAGAAAAAAGCAAAGAGTATTGTATGTAGCGTGCTTGCTGCGGTTACACTGTTTACGATGAATCCGGCTGTATTTGCAACAGAGACAGCTACGCAGACTGATACAGTTTCAGGCGTTGATGTATCAGGCAGTGACAGCAGTGACGCAGCTGATAAGAGTAACACAGACAGTAATGCAGACAGCACAACGACAGCCGGCAGTGAGGCAAACGACAAGGTGACCATCAGCAAAAATGATAAGCCATACTTAAGTCTTGGAGCAGACCTTACACCGGATCAGAGAGCGACAGTGCTTGGATTTATGGGAATCGAGCTCACTGATCTGGACAATTACGATGTGGTCTATGTAAATAATGATGAGGAGCACAAGTACCTCGATTCATACATCAGCAAGAGCGAGATTGGCACAAGGTCACTTTCCTCAGTACTCATTACAGAGGATAAAAAGGGTGCGGGTCTTAGTGTTTCCACGCACAATATCAATTACTGTACGGTAGGAATGTACAAGAATGCGCTTGCCACAGCAGGCATAGCTGATGCTAAAATCATAGTCGCAGGACCTTTCCCTATTTCCGGAACGGCAGCACTTGTAGGCACACTAAAGGCATACGAGGAGATGACAGGCAAGAAGCTTGACGACAAGGTGACAGACGCAGCGATGGATGAGCTTGTCACAACAGGAGAGCTCAACAAGAGCATTGACGGCGATTCGCAGGATATCGAGGCAATGATTGCTGACCTAAAGAAGCAGCTTGCCGATGGAAGGCTCAAGGATGAGAGCCAGATAAAGGATGCGATAAAGGAGGCGGCAAAGGATTACGACCTGAAGCTTTCTGATGATGATATTGCAAAGCTTACATCTCTTTTAATGAAGCTAAAGGATGCCAATATCGACTGGGATTCAGTCATCAACCAGGCACAGGATTGGGCATCAAAGCTTGGCGATAAGATAAATGACCCGGGCTTCTGGGAAAAGCTTGGCAACTTTTTCATGGATTTATGGGATAAGATAAAATCCCTGTTCAGCTAGAAAAAGCGACAGAAGACAGTAAGAATAAGCAGAATATGAATCAGACAACTCCCTGAAACGTAAGCATGAGCTGCACGTTGAAGGGAGTTTTTTATATTATTAATAAAAAAATAATAAATTTCTGCCGAATACATTGATACAAAGGCCATATTCTATTATAATTAAATGGATAATGGATTAATGTAAACAATGCACATAAGAAAGATGGGATTTGATGATAAAGATAAATAAATTTCTGGCAGTTTCTGTCGTTACATTGTCATTAGCCGCATGTGACCTGGCACCATACAGCAGCATAGCAGTCTATGCGGATCAGGCGGCTAAGGTTGTGTGTGATGAGAGATACTGGGTAGCGGCGAGAAGCGGACCGGGCACAGAGTATGAGCTGGAGCACAAGCTTTCAAACGGCAAGGATATTACTATTCTTGAGCAGACCACAGGTGCAGACGGCAAGGTGTGGTACAAGGCAAAGTACAATCTGGCAGCAAATAACGAGGAGTGTGTCAGCTATATCAGGTCTGATTTTGTATCAGCAGGTACCGGCACAGCTGCATCAGACAATGCACAGACAGGGGATGCTTCGGCAGACACCGGCAATGCGGATGCCATACAGCAGAATAATGAGGAACAGCTTGCCCTTGCAACCGCATCGGGAGCATATGCTACAGGTACGATTACAGGTGGCAATGTGTATGTCCGCAATGCAGCAGGCACATCCGGCACTACCAAGGTTGTCTCACTCAACTGGAACCATCAGGTTGACATAATAGGAGAGACTAGGGTAAACGGTGTGGTCTGGTACAATGTCAAGGGTACTTTAAACGGCAAGGCATTTACGGGCTGGACTATCAGTACATACATAAAGGTGACATACAATAATAGCGGAGACAATACTGATTTTGTCACGGCTATGAAGAATGCAGGCTTTCCTGACAGCTATATTCCAAACCTTACAGCTCTTCACAATAAGTATCCAAGCTGGACATTTGAGGCTGTAAATACAGGTTTGAATTGGGATACGGTGATTGAAAATGAAAGTGTAAACGGACTTAATCTGGTATCCAAATCAGCAGACAATGCCAAGAAATCCACAGCTGCCGGAGCATATAACTGGTCAACAAATACGTGGGTTGAGTATGAGCCGGGCTGGGTGTCAGCAAGCAGTGCTTATATTGCTTATCTCATGGATCCAAGGAACTTCCTTGATGAGACCAATATTTTCCAGTTCCAAAGCCTTGCATACAGTCCGAATGAGGCACTTGAAGGTGTCAAGTCCATAGTAAAAGGCACATTTATGGAGGGAACAAAGACCTATTCCAACAATGGTGAGAAAATCAATTATGCAAGCACATTCATGGATGTGGCAAAGAGTAGTGGAGTAAGTGCATACCATATAGCATCGCGCATAAAGCAGGAGCAGGGGCAAAAGGGAACGAGCCCTCTTATTTCTGGTACATATTCCGGATACGAAGGATATTATAATTATTTTAATTTTAGTGCAACCGGAAAAACGAAGGCACAGATTTATAAAAATGGTCTGTCTTTTGCCAAGAAGCAGGGCTGGAATACAAGAGTAAAGTCCATAAGCGGCGGAGCTGTAAAGGTGGGCAGCAATTATATAAATAAGGGTCAAAATACACTGTATTTTGAGAAGTTTAATGTAGTAAATACAAGCTCGCTGTATTTCCATCAGTACATGGGCAATGCCACAGCGGCTCTTACTGAGGGACAGAGTCTGGCTAAAGGATATTCAGACAAGAATCAGGCTTTTGTATTTAAAATACCTGTATACAATAATATGCCATCGTCAGCAGTAGGCTTCAATAAAGCAGGTGATACCAATAACTATCTGCAGTCGCTTGCGATAAGCGGTGTAACACTCACACCGGCCTTCAATGGAACGACAACAAGCTATTCAGCAGTTGTTTCAAATGCTATAAGCTCAGTGACTGTTTCGGCAGATGCAGTTTCAGGAAACAGTGGTGTTTCAGGCACAGGAAGCTATTCGCTTGCTGTCGGAAATAATACAATTAAGGTAAAATGCAAGTCGCAAAGCGGTGATACAAGAACATACACTATCAATATAAACAGGCAGGCGGCATCTGCAAATAATGCAGGTGGCAATAATAATCAGAACAATAATAACCAAAATAATACTGATGTAAACATAACATCAGGTAAATACAGTATAGGTACTTATATTACAGGCATTGAGCCTGGAACCGGTGCAGCTGATTTTGTGAAGAATATAGCAGTATCAGCATCAGGTACTGTAAAGCTTCTGACAAGCTCAGGCTCAGAAAACAGCGGAAAGATTGCAACAGGCAATAAAGTGGCTGTTTATGATGCTTCAGGTAATCTGAAAAAGACATACGATATTGTTATATATGGAGATATCAATGGTGATGGTGCTGTAAATGCTCTTGATATGATTAAGCTCAACAGACATATCTTAGGAAAGGGAACACTCACAGGTGCTTATCTGGAGGCAGCTGATGCTAACAGAAAGGGTGATGGTGGAAATGCCCTTGATATGATAATCATGAACAGACACATACTGGGCAAATCAAAGATATCGCAGAATTAGAAATGTGAGGAAAGATATGAAGAAATTATTTGGATGTATATTATCACTTGTTGTGGCGGTGATGCTTGTTTTCACACCTGCCGAGCATGTATATGCGCAGGGACTTGGTCTCAGTGTCAGCTCAAGCTCTATAGCTGTTGGAAAAACAGTTAAGGTGACTGTTTCCATGCCGTCTGGATATTTTGGTACTGTAGTTATCTCAAGCTCTGACGAGGGAGTACTGAGTAACGGAGGAGATGGTGTGGCCAATATTGGTGACGCCGCAGGATATCCCACATCGCAGTCATTTTCATTTACGGCGAAGGCTGCAGGAAGCTGCACTATAAAGGCATATTGTACAGTTGTAGGAGATGCAGAGGGCAACGATGCCGGAGGTACAATTACCGGTGCCAGCACGAAGGTGACGGTAACAAGTGCTTCATCAAACAATGATTCAAACAGCAACAAGGATAACAAGGACAATACCGGCAATGACAACAATGCGAATAAAGATAATGAAGACAAAGAGGAAAAGAAATCCTCAAACGCATCTCTTGGTTCGCTTGTTATCTCAGCAGGTACGCTTTCCCCTGAGTTTTCTGCTGCGACAAAGGATTACACAGCTACAGTAGATTACAGCTGTTCAAGCCTTGCGGTTACAGCAAATCCGGCTGATTCCAAGGCGAGTGTGACATCCGTCACAGGCAATGATTCACTTGAGGTTGGAGAGAACACAGTCAGCGTTGTTGTGACAGCAGAGGACGGCAGCACAAGCACATACAATATAGTTGTTACCAGAAGAGCCGAGGATGATCCGGAGAATGCAGATAAGCAGGATAACTGGAAGAAGTTCGATATAAATGGCACAGAGTGGACTATGGTCAATGACATTCCGGAGGATGTTGTTCCTGAAGGCTTTGAGCACTCAAAGACAGTGATTGACGGACTTGAATACAATACCCTTCATGGCACCTTTGGTGATATCACGCTTGTGTATTTACAGTCGGAAAGCGGCAATGGGCTTTTTGTATATGATGCAGCACAGAATGCAGCATATGAGTTTGTCCGTATCAATTCAGAGTCGCATTTTATAGTGGTTTTACTGCCTAAGGTGGATGATGTGCCTGAGGGATATAATGAGATATCGCTCTCCATAGAGGGCAAGGGTGTGGCAACAGCCTACCAGACCAAAGCCGAAAAAACCGATGATCAGACAAAGGATTTTTACCTCGTATATGCCATAAATGACAATGGTGAGAGTGGCTGGTATACATATGATAGCGTAGATGGCACATATATGAGAACCGAGCTCAGTACACCTACAGTGGCACAGGAGGAAAACGATACAACAAAGAGCGAGCTTGTCCCGGGAATTGCCAATAAATATCTTGTTTTAGCTGCAATACTGGTTCTTGTTATCGTTATTCTGTTACTGTTGCTTATTGTATCAGCTGTGAAAAACAGAAAATATAAGGCAAGGGACTATCATGATGACGATGATGATGTAGATGATGCAGCAGAAGATGTATCAAATGAAGCTTTGGAAGAAACAACTGATGAAACTGCGGACGAGATAGCAGATGAGCTGGAAGAAGAGGTTACAGAAGAGCCGTTAGATGAAGTGGAAGAAGAAGCTGCAGAAGAGTCGGCAGGTGAAGCCGCAGAAGAAACAGCGGAAGGTGCTGCGGATGAGCAAAAGATGGCTACGGATGAAAATATATCAAATGCATCATATGTCGGAAGAACCGTAGAAATCACATCCGATTTAAAGAAAGCTGCTGAGAATAAAAAATCAGATTTTGATTCAAAAGAAGAATCAAAAGAGGCTTCAAATCAGGAAAATGCTGCAGATGATGATACCTTGAAGAATCAGGTTCAAATGGCACTTGATGGCTTTGTCAATGAGGGAAATAAGCCGTCTGAGACTATAGACAGCAGTGCAAGGGATGACAATGAAGATGACAGCGAAGATGATGATTTGCAGTTCATCGACTTAAATTAGTGGATATGACTGGAGGATATGACTTGAAACCATATACAAGTAAGGCTAAAAAAGCAATAGATTTGGCTGTACGTATATCAAAGAAAATGAATTACAGCTATGTTGGAACAGAGCACATACTGGCTGGCCTTATAAAAGAGGGCACCGGTGTGGCAGCTGAGGTTCTAACAGCCTGCAATGTGGAATATGATAAGCTTATTTCGATGATTGAAGACCTGATTTCACCGGGGGATAACATCGAAGTGATGGACAGGGATGGCTATTCACCAAGGACACAGAGAGTATTGGAGCGTGCATCGGAGGAAGCCGATAGATTTGAGTGCAATGAGATAGGTACAGAACATTTGCTGATGGCTATAGTACTGCAGGGAGACTGTGCAGCTGCAAGACTTTTAAACACCATGGGTGTTAACAGTCAGAAGATGTTTATAGATATTCTTGGTGCGATGGGTGAGGATCCGTCTGCATACAGGGATCTGATGAAAAGCTACAATACATCATACAATTCTGCGACTCCTGTATTAGATCAGTATTCCAGAGATTTGACAGATATGGCAGAGGCAGGGCTTCTTGACCCTGTTATAGGCAGAAAAAAGGAGATGGAGCGCGTTATCCAGATACTTTGCCGCCGTGGCAAAAACAATCCATGTCTGATTGGAGAGCCGGGAGTGGGCAAGACCGCTATAGTAGAAGGACTTGCACAGGATATAGTCAGTGGCAATGTTCCGGATATTCTTTTGGGAAAGAGACTGGTTTCTCTAGATATGTCCGGGCTTGTAGCCAAATCAAAGTATCGTGGTGAGTTTGAGGAGCGTATCAAGAAGGTGATAAGCGAGGTTTCAAATGCCAAAAATGTACTGCTTTTCATTGATGAGCTTCACACTATAATAGGTGCAGGAGGAGCAGAAGGCTCGTTAGATGCATCTAACATATTAAAGCCTGCGCTTGCCAGAGGCGAGGTACAGGTAATCGGCGCCACAACCATAGAAGAGTACCGCAAATACGTGGAAAAAGATGCTGCGCTTGAGCGCCGTTTCCAGCCGGTGATGGTTGAGGAGCCTGGTGTGGATGAGACAATAGAGATACTCACAGGATTAAAGGGACTCTATGAAAAGCATCATGGTGTCATCATCACAGATGAGGGTGTGAAAGCAGCAGTAAACCTTTCTGCACGATATATAAACGACAGATTTTTACCTGATAAGGCGATAGACCTGATGGATGAAGCGGCAGCTAGGATAAGGCTTAAGAATTTGACATCATCTGACGAGCTGCTTGCTCTGAAAAAAGAGATAACAGATAAGCAGGACCGGGTGGAAGATGCTTTGTCGAAGGGAGATATCGCAGCTGCCGGCGCGCTTATGTCAGAAAAGGAAGTGCTTGAAAATAAACAGCAGAAGCTTATCAGGAAGAATCACCGCACAGGAGCCAAAAACCAGCCTGTAGTCGGCGAAAATGAGATAGCGGATGTAGTATCGGGATGGACCAAAATACCTGTAAATAAGCTTACAGAGTCAGAGGCAGGACGACTTGCAAAGCTTGAACAGATACTTCACAAGCGTGTAATAGGACAACAGGAGGCTGTTTCTGCTGTCGCAAAGGCAGTCAGACGAGGCCGCGTTGGTTTAAAGGATCCTAAGAAGCCGATTGGCTCATTCCTGTTTTTGGGACCGACAGGAGTAGGTAAGACGGAGGTGTCAAAGGCGCTTGCTGAGGCTGTCTTTGGCAAGGAAGATGCCATGATACGTGTTGACATGTCAGAGTACATGGAAAAGCATAGTGTTTCAAAGATGATTGGTTCACCACCGGGATATGTGGGCCATGAGGAGGGCGGACAGCTCTCAGAGAAGGTCAGACGCAATCCTTTTTCTGTTATACTGTTTGATGAGATAGAAAAAGCACATCCTGATGTGTTCAATATACTCTTACAGGTGCTTGATGATGGTAGAATCACTGATTCACAGGGGCGCACGGTTGATTTCAAGAATACAATAATCATCATGACATCAAATGCAGGAGCTTCTTCTATTATAGAACCAAAACGCCTTGGCTTTGGCGCTGGTGAGGATGAAAAGCAGGATCACGAGCGTATGAAGAACAGTGTCATGGAGGAGGTCCGCCGTATATTCAAGCCTGAGTTTTTGAACCGAATCGACGAGACTATTGTATTTAGAGCTCTCAACAAGGATGACATGAAGCATATAGTGACACTTCTTGTAAAGGAACTTAAGAAACGCTGTAAAGAACAGCTTGATATAGAGCTCACAGTGCGCGACAGTGCAAAATCCTTTATCGTGGACAAAGCCTATGACAGAAAATATGGCGCAAGACCTCTTAAACGAAAGCTTCAGGAGGAGATTGAAGACCGTATGTCAGAGGATATTATTACCGGCAAAATTAAGCGAGGTGATAAGGTAATAATTTCTACGAAAAACAAACAAATTTCATTGACTGTTGAGTAGAATTGGATTT
>OGLN01001743.1_pt1 | contig 14802 bp, 16 predicted proteins | sample 1572641 | NCBI WGS metagenome assembly OGLN01 (sample SAMEA2581903, study PRJEB24529) | metagenome | biome: Human gut stool | place: China | collected 2011
ATCGTAAGCACTGTACATAAAGAAGTCAAGCATATCCGGACAGACTGCTTCAGCACCTTCAGCTTCCAAGAGTTCGACAACATGATTGTTGGCTGCAGGGAGATATTTAACTAAAATCTCACCAACGATTCCAACACGTGGTTTTTTCTTTGTTTCATCTAATTCTATTTCATCAAATTCCTTCACGATTTGTTTGATATTTTTCTTAAGTTCCGACTGCTTTGGTTTTTTTACAGCCTCAATACAGACTTTTTTCCATTTATCGTGAAGAGCGTTTACGGAACCCGGTACTTTCTCGTAAGGGCGGGTGTGGTATACGACGCGCATAAACAAATCACCGTAGATTAAGCTGTGAATAGCGGCTTTTAGCAATCGATAATTGATGTCAAAGCCGGAGTTTGTTTCCACGCCGGCACTTAATGAGATAACCGGAATCTGTTCCATACCGGCTTTCTTTAATGCGCGTCGTATAAATGCAATATAGTTGGAAGCACGACATCCGCCACCTGTCTGAGTAATAACAACAGCCACTTTGTGTAAATCATATTTTCCAGATAATAAAAGCCTTTTTCATTTATATTTAGCTTACCATGTTCACATCTGATGTGCAATGAATTTTCTTGACAGATTATTTTTCAATATGCACTGCACCAACTGCGCGGATATTCATCGGATATACATTTTCTTTTCCTGCAAATTCAGAAATATAGGAAACATAATTCTCTGTCTCATCTTCTGGCACTACGCACATAATAACACCGGCAAATCCACCGCCATGGATACGGCAGATACCTTTGCCCAGCTGCTAGCGGCAGCGGCTGCCGGGGTGGAGGACCCGGTGCGGCGGCGGGTGCTGCGGCAGCTGCTCTATCACCTGGGCCGGTGGGTCTATCTGGTGGACGCGGCAGACGACCTGAAAAAGGACGTAAAGTCCGGCAGCTATAACCCGCTGGTCTACCGATTTCACGCCGAAGGCGGCACGCTGACGGCGGAGGACCGGGCGGCCCTGGCCGCCACCCTGGACAGCTCCGTCCGGGCTATGGCCGCCGCCTTTGAGCTGGCGGATTTCGGCCCCTGGCGGGCCATTATCGAGAGTGTTGTATACGAGGGCCTGTACGCGGTGGGCGCGGCGGTGCTGAACGGCACTTTCCGCAAAGGACGCAGAAGAAAACAACGAAAGGCAGGCGCCTGATATGCGCGATCCCTATCAGGTGCTGGGCATCCCCAGCACCGCCACAGACGAAGAAGTGAAGAAAGCCTACCGGAACCTGGCCCGGAAATATCACCCCGACAACTACCACGACAATCCCTTAGAGGACCTGGCCCAGGAGCGGATGAAGGAGATCAACGAGGCCTACGAGACCATCCGCAATCAGCGCAAGGCCGCCCAGTCCGGCGGCCAGAGCGGCTACGGCTCCGGCTATAACACCGGCTACAGCGGCGTCTACGGCGCTGCGTGGCAGCGGATCCGGCTGGCCATCTCCCAGGGAAACCTGAACCTGGCGGAGGAGCTGCTCAACGCCCAGACGGATCACAACGGGGAGTGGAACTTCCTGAAGGGGGCCGTGTGCTATAAGCGGGGCTGGATGGACGAGGCCCGGCGCTATTATGAGACGGCGGTGCAGATGGACCCGGGCAACGCGGAATATCAGCGGGCCCTGGATATGATAAACGGAAACGGCGCGGCGTACCGCCCCAACGGATACGGGCATGTGTCCACCGGCAGCTGCGCCGGGGACAACTGCACCAGCCTCTGCGCCGCCTGCGCCTGCATGAACTGCCTGTTTGGCGGCGGCGGATACTATTTCTGCTGCTGAGGGACGATAGATAGGAGGAGTTTACATTGGTCAAAAGCATGACTGGCTACGGCCGGGCCAGAGAGACCCTGCACCAGCGGGACATCACCGTGGAGGTGCGCTCTGTCAACAACCGCTTTCTGGACTGCACGGTGAAAATGCCCCGCGCCTACGTATTTGCCGAGGACGCCGTGAAGGCCCGTGTCCGGGCTGCTGTGTCCCGGGGCAAGGTGGACGTGTTCGTCACCATCGACGCCAGCGCCGCGGACGTGTCCGTGGTGACGGTGAACCAGCCCCTGGCCCGGGGCTATTACCAGGCCCTGACCCAGCTGCGGGATATGTTCTCCCTGGAGGGGGAGATCACGCCCATGGCCCTGGCCAAGCTGCCGGATGTGCTGACGGTGTCCAAGGCCGAGGAGGACCTGGAAACCGTGGCCGCCGATATCTGCCGGGTGCTGGACCAGGCCCTGGCCGCCTATAACGATATGCGGGCCGTGGAGGGCCGCCGCCTGGCGGAGGATATCGCCGGGCGTCTGGTGACCATCGAGACCGCCGTGGGTCGGGTGGAGCGGCAGTCGCCCCAGACCGTGTCCGCCTATCGGGAGCGTCTGGAGAAGAAAATGCGGGAGGTGCTGGCCTCCACCACCATGGACGAGGGACGTATCCTTACCGAGGCGGCTATCTTTGCCGACAAGGTGGCTGTAGACGAGGAGACCGTCCGCCTGCGCAGCCATGTAGCCCAGCTCCGTTCTATGCTGGAGGCTCAGCGCCCTACCGGCAAGGATATGGACTTCCTGATGCAGGAATTCAATCGCGAGTGCAACACCATCGGCTCCAAGTGCAACGACCTGGCCGTGACCCAGGACGTGGTGGCCATGAAGGCTGAGGTGGAAAAGATCCGCGAACAGGTCCAGAACATCGAGTAAGGGAGGGACCGCTGTGCAGCTGGTGAATATCGGCTTCGGAAACCTGGTGTCCGTGGGACGGCTCATCGCCGTGGTGAGCCCGGATTCCGCCCCCATCAAGCGGCTGATCCAGGAGTCCCGGGACCGGGGCATGCTCATTGACGCCACCTACGGCCGCAAAACGGCGGCGGTGCTGGTGATGGACAGCGACCATGTGGTGCTCTCCGCCCTGCCGGCGGAGAAGCTGGGCCCCCGCCTGGGCCTGTCGGCGGAGGATTTCATGCAGGAGGAGATCTGATTTTGGAAAAGCAAGGCAAAATATTCATTCTTTCCGGCCCGTCCGGGTCCGGAAAGGGCACGGTGCTCAAAAGCGCCATGAGGGAGCATCCGGACATGTTTTTGTCCGTGTCCGCCACCACCCGCGGACCCCGCCAGGGTGAGATTGACGGCGTACACTATCACTTCATCGACGACGACGCGTTTTTGAAGATGGTGGAGCGGGACGAACTGCTGGAGCATGCGGGCTATGCCGGGAATTTTTACGGCACCCCCCGCATCCCCGTGGACGAGGCCCTGGATCAGGGCCGGGACGTGATGCTGGAGATCGACGTGCAGGGGGCCCAGCAGATTTATGCCAAGCGGCCCGACGCCGTGCGCATCTTCCTGGCTCCGCCCTCCTGGTCGGAGCTGGAGCGCCGCCTGGTGAACCGGGGCACCGACTCCGCCGACAAGATTCGCCAGCGGCTGACCCGGGCCCGGGACGAGATGGCCCTGGCCGTGGATTACGACTATTTCATCATCAACGACGACGTGGAGCGCGCCGCTGCTGAGCTCAATGATATCTTCCGCGTGGAGCACTTCAAGCCCGCCGAGCGGATGCATTTGGTAAAGGACTAAAAATTTTTTCTGATAAAGGACGGTAATGCTATTATGATGCTCTATCCCGCTATGAACAAGCTGACCCAGTACATTCCCAACCGCTATATGATGGTGAACGTGGTGGCCCGCCGGGCCCGCCAAATCGCCATCGAGGCCCAGAACCACGAGGAGCACCTGGACGAGAAGCCCGTGACCCTGGCCATCAACGAGGTGGCTGAGGGCCGCTTCGACGCCAAGTCCATTGACACCGCCATCTCCGACGAGGCGTGATCTGACAGGAGGAATCGCCATGCCGCAGATCGCAAAGGTGGCTGTGGCGGCGGCAACCTATGCCATTGACAAGCCCTATGACTATCTGATCCCCCAGGGGACGGACATGGCCGTGGGCATGCGGGTGCTGGCGCCCTTCGGGCGGGGCAACCGCGTCAGCGAGGGGGTCGTGCTGGCCCTGGGGCAGGGGGTGCCGGACAAACCCATCAAGCCCATCCGGTCCGTGGTGGACCGGGAGCCCATCATCACGGACCGGGAGATCCGCCTGGCCCTGTGGATGCGGGAGCGATATTTCTGCACGTTTTACGACGCCATCCGCACCATCCTGCCCGCCGCTGTGTGGTACAGCTATCGGGAGATGTGGTCCCTGACCGGGGAGCCCCTGCCGGAGGACCTGTCGGAGCGGGAGGCGGCGGCCTGCCGCCTGCTGCAGGACGGCCCCATGGAGCGGGACGACCTGTGCGCCGCCCTGGGGGAGACCGAAAGCCGGGTGCTGTCGGTTCTGAAAAAGCGGGGACTGCTGCAGATGGAGCCTCAGGGCTCCCGGAAGGTCCAGGACCGGGTGGTGCAGATCGCCTGCCTGGCCCTGGAGCCGGAGGAGGCCCTGGAGCGGATGGAGCGGAAGAAAAAATCCGCCCCCCGGCAGTATGACGCCGTGGCCTTCCTGGCCAAATACGGTGACGCCGTGGTGCAGGAGCTGTGCTACTACACCGGCGTGTCCCGGCAGGGCATCAGGAGCCTGGAGCGGGCGGGGCTGGTGTCCCTGCGCAGCCAGGAGGAGTATCGCATCACCCGGCAGGACTATGCCGCAGCGGCGGAGGAGATCCGCCTGAATGACGAGCAGCAGCGGGCCTATGACGAGATCCTGGCCCAGTGCCGCGATGGCCGCCCCGGCGTCACCCTTTTGCAGGGGGTCACCGGCAGCGGCAAGACCCTGGTATATATCCGGCTGGCCCAGACCCTGCTGGCCCAGGGCCGGTCCGTGATGATCCTGGTGCCGGAAATCGCCCTGACGCCCCAGATGATGGCCCGGTTTTCCGCCTACTTCGGGGACCAGGTGGCCCTGCTGCACAGCGGCCTGCGGCTGACGGAGCGGTATGACCAGTGGAAGCGCATCCGCCGGGGAGAGGCACATATCGTGCTGGGTACCCGATCGGCGGTGTTCGCCCCGCTGGAGAACCTGGGGCTGATCATCCTGGACGAGGAGCAGGAGAGCTCCTACGAATCCGAAAATCCCCCCTGCTATCACGCAAGGGATATCGCCAAATACCGCTGCTTCCGGGAAAATGCCCGGCTCTTGCTGGGTTCGGCCACCCCCACGGTGGAAACGGCGTATTACGCCCGCCGGGGGGACTATCAGCTGGCGCAGCTGCGGCGGCGCTACAACGCACACCGGATGCCCCGGGTGATCCTGGCGGATATGCGCCGGGAGCTGCGGGACGGCAACAACGGCTGCATCAGCCGGGAACTGGCCCGGGAGCTGGAGAAGAATCTGGAGGCCGGGGAGCAGAGCATCCTGTTTCTCAACCGCCGGGGCAGCAGCCGGGAGCTGCTGTGCCCCCAGTGCGGCTATGTGCCCCAGTGCCCCCGGTGCAGCGTGTATCTGACCTATCACTCTGCCAATGGGCGGATGATGTGCCACTACTGCGGCTATTCCGAAAAAAGCAGCGAAGCCTGCCCAGAGTGCGGCGGCGCCATGAAGCACATCGGCGTGGGCACCCAGCGGGCGGAGGAGGAGCTGCACGCCCTGTTCCCGGAGGCGGAAATCCTCCGCATGGACGCCGACACCGTCAGCCAGGGACATGAGAAAATTCTCCGGGATTTCCAGGTGCGGCGGGTGCCCATTCTGCTGGGGACCCAGATGGTAGCCAAGGGGCTGGACTTTGCCAACGTGACGCTGGTAGGCGTCCTGGCGGCGGATATGTCCCTGTATGTGGACCACTACCGGGCCTCGGAGCGGACCTTCAGCCTGCTGACCCAGGTGGTGGGCCGGGCCGGACGGGGGGACAAGCCCGGCCGGGCGGTGATCCAGACCTACACCCCCCAGAACGACGTGATCCTGGCCGCAGCGGACCAGGACTATGACCGGTTTTACGACGGCGAGATCCGCCTGCGGCAGCTGCGGCGGGACCCGCCCTTTGCCGACCAGTTTTTCATCACCGTCACCGGCCCCCAGGAGGGCCCGGTGCGCCGGGCCGCCGCCGGTCTGCGGGACGGACTGCGTTCCGCCGCCGGGCAGGAGCCCTATCGCGGCATGGCCCTGGATATCCTGGGCCCGGCCCCGGCTCCCGTGGTGAAGGTCAACAACCGCTACCGCTACCGGGTAACGGTGATCGGCCGCAACGACAAGACCCTGCGGGGCCTGCTGTCGGCGTTTATGAAGGAGTTTTCCCGGCGACCGGAGCACAAAGCGCTGCATATTTACACCGATTGTAATCTGATGGACTGATAAAAGAGGTATACGACCATGGCTTTGAGAAAAATCGTATTGCAGGGGGAGCCCTGCCTGACCAAGGTGTGCCGCCCGGTAACGGAGTTCAACGGTCGGCTTCACACCCTGCTGGACGACCTGAAGGACACGCTGCTGGATTCCGGCGGCGTGGGCCTGGCCGCGCCCCAGGTGGGCATTCTGCGCCGGGTGTGCGTGGTGATGAACGAGGATGACGAGATCATCGAGCTGGTGAACCCGGAGATCATCGCCACCGACGGCGAACAGACCGGCCTGGAGGGCTGCCTCAGCGTGCCCGGAAAGTTCGGCATTGTGACCCGTCCCTACACGGTGCGGGTCCGGGCCCAGGACCGGGACGGCGCATTTTTCGAGGTGGAGGACGAGGCCCTGACGGCCCGGTGCTTCTGCCACGAGATCGAGCATCTGGACGGTCATCTGTTCGTGGAGCGCACGGACCATCTGCTGACCGAGGAGGAGCTGGAGGAGTATATCCGGCAGCAGGAAGAGGGAGACGACGAGGAGTGAGGATCCTGTTTATGGGCACGCCGGATTTCGCGGTGGCGTCCCTGAAGCGGCTGGTGGAGGACGGGCACGAGATCTGCGGCGTATTCACCCAGCCAGACCGCCCCAAAAACCGGGGGCATAAGCTGGCTTTTTCGCCGGTGAAGGAATACGCCCTGTCCCAGGGGCTGTCCGTGTATCAGCCCACGAAAATGCGGGACGGCACGGCCCTGGCCCTGGTGCGGGAGCTGCATCCGGAGCTGATCGTGGTGGCGGCCTATGGCCGCATCCTGCCGGAGGAAATTCTGAATACCCCGCCCTATGGCTCCATCAACGTTCATTCGTCCCTGCTGCCCAAATACCGGGGGGCGGCCCCCATCAACTGGGCCATCCTCAACGGGGAGAGGGAGACCGGCGTGACCATCATGTATATGGCCAAGGAGCTGGACGCCGGGGACATTCTGCATGTGCTGAAAACCGATATTGACCCCCAGGAGGACGCCCAGACGCTGACGGCGCGGCTGGCGGAGCTGGGGGCCCAGGCGCTGTCCGAAACTGTGGAACAGCTTCGTGCCGGAACCGCTCACCGCACGGTTCAGGACCACAGCGCCTATACCTACGCCCCCATGCTCACCAAGGACATGGGCGTGATCGACTGGACAAAGCCCGCCGGGCATATCCATAACCAGGTCCGGGGCCTGATTCCCTGGCCCTGCGCCTCCACGGAGCTGGGCGGGGCCACGGTGAAGGTGTTCCGCACGGAGGTCCTGGGCGAGACCGGAAAAGCCCCCGGCACCGTGGCGGCCGCCGGAAAGGCGGGCATCGATGTGGCCTGCGGCGACGGACATCTGCTGCGGATTCTGGAGCTGCAGCCTCAGGGGGGCCGCCGGATGGCGGCGGCGGACTATCTGCGGGGCCATCCCCTGCAGGTGGAGGCATGAGCCCCCGGGAGAAGCGCAGCGCCCGGGATGTGGCCCTGGATGCGCTGATGCAGGTGGACAAGGCCAACGCCTGGTCCGATGAGGCCCTGCGCCGCCTGATCGCCCAGAACGGGCTGGACAGCCGGGACGCGGCCTTTGCCACCCGCCTGTGCTATGGGGTGATGCAGAACCGGATGCTGCTGGACTACTACATCGGCTGCTGGTGCGCCCAGAAGCCGGAGCGGCTGGAGCCGGTGATCCGCAGCATCCTGCGCATCGGCGGCTATCAGATATTGTTTATGGACCGGGTGCCCCACCGGGCCGCCGTCAACGAGGCAGTGGAGATGACCCGCCGCCACGGGCGGCCCAAGGCCGCCGGTATGGTCAACGCCGTGCTGCGGCGGTTTGTGGAGCACTGGATGGATATGCCGGACCTGCCCAAGGGGTCCACGGCGGACTATCTGTCCCTGCGGTACAGCCATCCCAAGTGGCTGGTGCTGCGGCTGCTGGACCTGATCGGCCCCGACGAGACGCAGGAGTTCCTGCGGCTGGACAACGATGCCGTTCCCACCTGCATCCAGGTGAACCCCCTGAAAACCACGGCGGAGGACCTGGAGCGGGAGCTGCGGGGCGACGGCGTCACCGTGGAGCCCCACCCCTGGCTGGAGGGCTGCCTGGAGATCACCGGCACCGGGGACCTGCGCAGCCTGCCCGCCTTCCGGGAGGGACGGTTCCTGGTCCAGGACGCGGCGGCCCGTCTGGCCGCTATGGCGGCCTCCGCCGCCCCGGGGGACCGGGTGCTGGACGTGTGCGCCGCACCGGGGGGAAAATCCTTCTCCATGGCCATGGACATGGGCGACCGGGGGCAGATCCTGTCCTGCGACGTTCACCCCTACAAGGTGAAGCTCATCGAAAGCGGCGCCCAGCGCCTGGGGCTGACCTGCATCCGCGCGGCCGCCGCCGACGCCCGGGAGAAGCACGCCGCCTGGGAGGGGCAGGCCGATGTGGTCATGGCTGACGTGCCCTGTTCGGGGCTGGGGATCATCCGGAAAAAGCCGGATATCCGCTATAAGAACCCCAAGGAGCTGGCCCAGCTGCCGCTGGTGCAGCGGGCCATCCTGGAAAATGCCTCCGGCTATGTGCGCCCCGGCGGCACGCTGGTGTATTCCACCTGCACGGTGCTGCCGGAGGAGAACGAGGACGTCACCGGGGATTTCCTGGACAAGCACCCGGAGTTTGAGCCGGTGCGGACGGCGTTCCCCCTGCCGGTGGGGCCCTGCCCGGGGCAGGTGACCCTGTGGCCCCAGCGCCACGGCACCGACGGGTTTTATATCTGCCGGATGCGCAGAAAGGACTGAGCAAATTGACGGACATGCGATGCATGACGGAGGAGGAGATCACCCGGGTGCTGGCGGACATGGGCCAGCCCGCCTTCCGGGGCAAGCAGGTGTTCACCTGGCTGCACCGGGGGGTGCGCTCCTTCGACGAAATGAGCAATCTATCCAAACCCCTGCGCCAGCAGCTGGCACAGGACTACACCATCTCCGTGCCCACCGTGGCCCGGAAGCAGGAATCCCGGCTGGACGGCACCATAAAATACCTGTGGGAGCTGCCGGACGGCAACTGCATCGAAACGGTGCTGATGCAGTATCACCACGGCAATACCGTGTGCATCTCCTCCCAGGTGGGCTGCCGCATGGGCTGCGCCTTCTGCGCCAGCACCGTGGCCGGAAAGGTCCGGGACCTGACCGCCGGGGAGATGCTGGACCAGGTGCTGTTTACCCAGTTGGACTCTGACCGGGAGATCTCCAATATCGTGCTGATGGGTATTGGAGAGCCCCTGGATAACCGGGACAACGTGCTGCGCTTTCTGCGGCTGGTGAACCATCCCGACGGGCTGAACATCGGCATGCGCCATATCAGCCTGTCTACCTGCGGCGTGGTGCCGGGCATCGACGCCCTGGCGGAGGAGGATCTGCAGCTGACGCTGTCGGTGTCCCTCCACGCGCCGGACAGCGAGACCCGGTCCCGGATCATGCCGGTGAACCGGGCCTGGGACGTGGAGGAGCTGTTTGCCGCCTGCCACCGGTATTTCCGCCGGACCGGGCGGCGCATATCCTTTGAATACGCCATGATCGACGGGGTCAACGACCACGACTGGCAGGCGGACCTGATCGCCCGGCGCATCGCCGGTATGCCGGGCCATGTGAACCTGATCCCTCTCAACGACGTGGTGGAAAGCCCCTTCAAGCCCAGCCGCCGCATTGCGGCCTTCCAGAAGCGGCTGGAGTCCCACGGCATCACCGCCACCGTGCGGCGGAGTCTGGGCGGGGATATCGATGCCTCCTGCGGCCAGCTGCGCCGCCGCGCCATGGAGGAGAGAAAGGGGGAGGACCCTGAATGAAGCATTGGGAGATCACCGACACCGGCCTGATACGCCATGAAAATCAGGACGCCTTCGGCTTTGCCCAGCTGCCCGGCGGCTATGCGGTGGCCGTGGTGTGCGACGGCATGGGCGGCGTGGCCGGAGGCAGCATCGCCAGCACCGTGGCGGTGGAGACCTTTATCCGCACCCTGACGGAGACGGGGCACTCCGGCCACCTGGACCGGGCGGTGCAGGAGGCCGTCACGGCGGCCAACGCCGCCATACGCCAGCGGGCCGCCGGTCATCCGGAGCTGAAAAGCATGGGCACCACCCTGGTGTCCGCCCTGGTGAAGGGAGATAAGGTCCTCATCAGCAATGTAGGCGACAGCCGGGCCTATCTGGCCGGAGCCGATGGCCTGCGCCAGATCAGCCGGGACCACTCCCTGGTGGAGGACATGGTGGAAAAGGGCGACCTGACCCCGGGCCAGGCCCGCAGCCACCCCCGCCGCAACCTGATCACCCGGGCCCTGGGACCGGACCCCACCGTGGAGGCAGACGGCTTCCCCCTGCAATGGAAGCCCGGGGATTTCCTGCTGCTGTGCTCCGACGGCCTGGTGAACACCGTCACGGACCAGGAAATTATGTTTGAAATTCTGCATAACGGACAGCCGGAGGACTGCTTGCAGCGGCTGATGGCCATTTCCAAGCAGCGGGGCGCGCCGGACAACGTGACGGCCATCCTGCTGATGAACGACTGAAGGAGGAATTGACGATATGGATCCTTACATTGGTAAAATGCTGGATAATCGCTACGAAATACTGGAACTGATCGGCAGAGGAGGCATGGCCAACGTCTACAAGGCCAAATGTCACCGGCTGGACCGGCTGGTAGCGGTGAAAATCCTGCACAGCGACCTGGCCCAGAACGCCGACTTCCGCCGCCGGTTCATGGATGAGTCCCGGGCCGTTGCCCAGCTGTCCCACCCCAACATTGTGTCGGTATACGACGTGTCGTGCAGCGATGACGTGGACTACATCGTCATGGAGCTGATCGACGGCGTGACCCTGAAGCAGTATATGGAGCGCCGGGGCCAGATGGACTGGCGGGAGGCGCTGCACTTCATCACCCAGATCATGTGGGGCCTGAGCCATGCCCACAGCCGGGGCGTGATCCATCGGGACATCAAGCCCCAGAACATCATGGTCCTGCGGGACGGCAGCGTCCGGGTGGCCGACTTCGGCATCGCGTGCCTGGCCGACCAGGGGCAGACCCTGACCCAGGAGACCCTGGGCTCCGTGCACTATATCTCGCCGGAGCAGGCCCGGGGCGACCGGGTGGACGCCCGGTCCGACATCTATTCCGCCGGCGTGGTGCTGTATGAGATGCTCACCGGCAAGCTGCCCTTCCAGGGGGACTCCGCCGTGTCCGTGGCCATCCAGCACCTGAGCGCCGTGCCCAAAGCCCCCCGGGAGCTGAATCCTGATATCCCCGAGGCCCTGGAGCTGATCTGCATGAAGGCCATGTGCCCGGACATCTCCAAGCGCTACCAGACCGCCGACGCCATGCTGGACGATCTGGAGAAATTCCGCAAGGACCCCGCCGTGGACATGGACTATATCCGGGAGGACCTGAAGGCCGCCGTGGTGTGCCAGGAGCCCACCCAGTCCCTGCCTACCAACCAGGTGGCGGCGGTGAGCCGGGCCAACAGCGCCGTGGCCCAGGAAGAGGAGGACAAGAAGCACAGCCGCAAGGTGGTGGGCCTGGTCATCGGCGGGTTCGCCCTGGCCCTGGTGCTGATTTTCGTGGTGTTCAAGCTGGTGGCCGGCGGCTTTGACGCCGGCAGCGGCACGGCGTCCCACCAGGTGCCGGACCTTCTGGGCAAGACCCTGGAGGAGGCCGAGGCCCTGCCCGAGGTGAAGGACATCTTCCGCATCGAGGTGCTGGGCACCAAGCCCAGCGACAAGTATGAGCCCGGCCAGATCGTGGAGCAGGACCCCGCCGGCGGCCGCAGCCGCAAGAACAACCTGGTCATCAAGGTCTATCTCTGCGCCCAGGAGGACGACACGCTGATGCCCAACGTAGTGGGCAGTGAGTTCCTGCAGGCCAAGACAGAGCTGAACAACCTGCACCTGGACCTGGATGTCCAGCGGGCGGAGGCCTATTCCCCCGACGTGCCGGAGGGCCAGGTGATGCAGAGCTCTCCCGCCGCCGGTGAGCCTCTGAACAAGGGCGACACCGTTGTGCTGACCGTCAGCAAGGGGCCGGAGACCAAGCCTCTCACCGTGCCCAATTTCGTGACCATGCACATTGACGACGCCGCCCAGCAGGCGGAGGCCCTGGGCCTGACCGTGGGCGAGCATCAGTATGAGTTCAGCGATAAGCCCGAGGGCACCGTCATCGGCCAGAGCATCCAGCAGGGCACCGAGGTGCAGTCCGGCACGGAGATCGTGTTCACCGTCAGCAAGGGCGCCAGCTCCGCTGAGCGGGTGGTGGTGTTCGACATCCCCGAGCAGTACCGCAGCGACAGCAATATGAAGATCGAGGTCATGCAGGACGGCAGCATCATCCACTCCACCTATGTGGACGGCGGCACCGCCTCCTTTACCTACACCTTCCACGGCAGCGCCGGTTCCACCTCCACCATCAAGCTTTATATCAACGGAACCGAGGCCGTGGCCCAGGAGATCACGTTTTGATCCGGGGACGCATTGAAAAGGCCCTCAGCGGGTTTTACTATGTGAACACCGGGGCGGAGACCCTGCAATGCCGGGCCCGGGGCAAGTTCCGCCGGGAGGGGCTGTCCCCCCTGGTGGGGGACTGGGTCCAGGTCCGGGAGCTGGGCGGCGGCGAGGGCTTTGTGGAGGCGGTGGAGCCCCGCCGCAACGCCTTCGACCGCCCGGCGGCGGCCAACATCGACCAGCTGGTGATCATCGCCTCCGCCGCCCTGCCGGTGACGGACCCGTATCTCATCGACCGCATCAGCGCCATTGCCGCCCTGAAGGACTGCCGGGTGCTGCTGTGCCTGAATAAGTGCGACCTGGACCCGGCGGAGGAGCTGTACGGGATATACAGCGGCTCCGCCATCCGGGTGCTGCGGGTCAGTGCCGTCACCGCCCAGGGAATCGACGAGCTGCGCCGGGAGCTGGCCGGAAAGCTCAGCGCCTTCACCGGCAACTCCGGCGTGGGGAAGTCCAGCATTCTCAACGTCCTGGACCCCCGTTTTTCCCTGGCGGTGGGGGAGGTCAGCAAGGCCCTGGGCCGGGGACGGCACACCACCCGCCATGTGGAGCTGTTCTCCCTGGGACAGGACACCTATGTCATCGATACCCCGGGCTTTGCGTCCTTTGATACCCAGGAGCTGGACCTGGAGCTGAAGGAGCACCTGCCGGAGACCTTCCCGGAGTTTGCCCCTTATGTAGGCGGCTGCCGCTTTGTGGGGTGCAGCCACACCAAGGAGAAGGGCTGCGCCGTGCTGGAGGCCGTCCATCAAGGGAAGATCCCTCGCAGCCGCCACGCCAGCTATCTGCGGCTGTATAACGAGCTGAAGGACCTGAAGGCCTGGGATAAGAAATAAAAAAATTCCTCTGCATGCTTGCAGAGGAATTTTTTTTGTCTTACAGGCTGCCCTCCCGGGTATAGTGGTCATACCGCTCCTGCAGCCAGGCTTTCAGCTGCTCCACGCCCTGGTCGTCCCAGGGGAAGTCCTGCTGCTGCACGTCCTTGGCCACCTCGAAGCAGTACACGGTGTAGACCGCCGTATGCAGAAGGCCGTTGTCCTTGTCCATTTCAAAGCGATAGCGGAAGTCGTCGATGTTCCCGGTATACACGAAGGCCCGCTTGAACCACCGGGGCGTCAGCTGGGAAAAGTTCGGATGCATCTGAATCACTCCTTATAAAGTCTCTCACACCAGGTCGTATAGCTGCCGCAGATCCCGAATCTCGTAGTCGATCCGCAGGTCCTCCGGCCGGGCCGCGCCCTTGGGGTTGTACCAGCAACAGGGGAGGCCGTAGTTATTGGCTCCCCGGATGTCGCTGGACAGGGAGTCCCCCACCAGCAGGCAGTTCTCCCGGGTGATGCCGTCAATGCGGGAGAAAACGTAGTCGAAGTATGCGGCACTGGGCTTGCTGGCCCCGGCCTCCTCCGAAATAAAGGCCCCGGTGATATAGGGCGCGATAGCACTGCCCGCCAGCCGGGACCGCTGCACCGCCGCCACGGCGTTGGTGACGATGTACAGCCGGTGCTCCCGGGACAGGCCCCGGCAGACCTCCAGAGCGTGGGGCAGCAGCAGGGTGTTCTGTCCCAGCACCTGCAGGTGCAGTTCGTTGCACCGGGCCGCATCCCGATCCAGGCCCATTTCCTTCAGAAACCGCCGGAACCGCTCCACCACCAGAAAGCCCTTGGTGCACTCTCCCCGGTCAAAGGCCGCCCACATGGCGTTGTTGCACCGCTCATAGCACTGAAAGCTCTCCTCCGTGTCCGGGATGTCATATCGGGCGCACACCTCATGAAAAGCGTGCCGGTTTCCCGCGTCAAAATCAAACAATGTGTTGTCTGCGTCCAGCAGCAGATAGGGGTATTTCATGTCGTTGCTCCTGTTATTATATGGTAATAGGGAGTATATCATAACTGCGGCAAGGATGCAATAGCGGATTCATAACCCCACCTTCTGGCAGGGATAAAAAAGTTGAAAAATGCGGGAAAAAGGTGTTGACAAA
>OGLN01001744.1_pt1 | contig 14787 bp, 10 predicted proteins | sample 1572641 | NCBI WGS metagenome assembly OGLN01 (sample SAMEA2581903, study PRJEB24529) | metagenome | biome: Human gut stool | place: China | collected 2011
GCCCCGATATGAGCATAAAAGTGGGATGATAATCCCACGATATGCGAATATTGGGAAGAATTGTGGGAGTGCGTAGCACGGAACAATTCGTAGGTATCAAAGTAGGAGGCTTTTGACCCCGACATCATATAACCTTTAACCCAAACGCAACTGCTAACAAAAATTCCCGGACAGATTATTAATAGCCTTATCTGTCCGGGAAAATATTATAATTATCAACGCATTACAGCATCAGCTCTTTCTTATATCACCATTCGCCTCAAGCTTAAGATTATGGCTTCTATAACTTATATCAGCCGCTATGCCATACTTTATATTATTCATATCCTGCGTATCTAACTGTAGGTTTACATTCACATAATTGTTATTTATAACTGCTGTTGTTACCATAATATGCATACTATCATATAGCTTGTCTTCACCTGTGAAGCTTATATTAATATTGCCTATCTGCTGTTTATTATTATCACTTTCCTGATAATCACTAGCATCATTGGCATCAGCACCCATCCGGTTGAACACAAGCTCTATTCCTGTCAGTCTGTCCTGACTATCCAGGCTTATATTATATGTTGTATACACACCCTTAGCATATTCACTAAACCTGCTCTTCATCTTATCAGCGGTTATTCCATGAACATTAAACAAGGAAATGTATGGAAGAATAACCGGATCCTTATACATTTCTTCAACAAATGTATTAAACCCAGCTATTAATGCTTTATCGCTTATAGCTGCACTATCCTTAACAGCTACTTTATACCCTTCCATAACGTGTGTCAGAGCTGCCCTTAATATCGGTTCTGTCTGGCTAGAGTCAATTTTGGCAAGACCATATTTTAGTATATCATTCTTATCTACTACCAGTGTGCCATCTTTGACCTTGGGCATATCCAGTACCATATTATTATTTGTAGTAACTATGCTATATTTCTGACTTCTATTATATGCATCTGGTCTGTAATCCACGCCATCATAAACACACTCCGATACGGTTATCGCACCTTCATATGTATGATTCCCCATAGGATCAAGCTGGCTTATTTTGTCGATATAATTCTCTATAATGCTTTCAAGTATCTTCTGTGACTGTTGAATAACTCTTAGTGTCTTCTCCTCTTGTGATGCATATAGGTGTGGAATTCCATACCACACAGTCAGCCCGGTAATTATGGCAGCCATAAGCACAACTGTAATTATACGCCTTATTTTCCACATTTTTTTATTCATGCTAATCCTCTCTTCCGGTCATATATCGCACAGATAAGGATATGCTTCTGCACACCAGTGCATCTATCTATGCGTTATCCTGCATATCACTCACTTTCCGCTTACTTATCGCTTACCTATCACTTAATTATCACTTACTTTTCCTTCTGATAGCAGACGAATTCATAGCATATGTCAAAGTAAGTATGTTCTTCACTTCTGGCCGTAACCCTCCAGCCATCAAGCTTATCAAAATCTGTGATATATGTGTCTGCCTGATACTTATAATCTACTCTTGTTATATGTGCTGTATCACAATATGGAAGAAACTGTTCATATATCTGTCCGCCACCTATTATATAGACATCCTTACTGTCATAGCTTTTAAGCTGTTCCAGCACCTCTTGAACACTATGGCATATAAGCACATCCTTAGCTTTATAATTCAGGTTATTAGTCAGTACTATGTTCTTTCTGCCCTCAAGTGCTGACTGGTTAGGAAGGCCTTCATAGGTCTTTCTTCCCATAACTACAACCTTTCCATATGTTTCCCCACGAAACAGCTTCTTATCCTCCGGGATATCCACAAGAAGTCTTCCATTATTACCAATCGCCCAGTTATTATCTGCAAGTGCTATTATATTCATATCAATCCTCTTTCCTGTATTACAGCTTTCCGCCAACCCATGCCGGTACATAACCTTTAACTTTAATACCCTCCTGAGTATATTCTTCACTTTCAAGCTGTCCATACTCTCTTATAAGCTGAAGCTTTCCTGCCTCATTATATGGAAATACCCTTTCTATCTGGATTCTGCTCTTAAGGATAATATCCTGTATATCCATCAGGAAACTATCAAGTCCCATACCAGTTTTTGCTGATATATTCTCTACATAATCAGCTTTACTATCTTTAAGTATAGGTATCTCATCGAATTCATCACATTTGTTAAAGAGTGTGATAACCGGCTTATCACCTACATCCAGCTGTTTAAGGGTATCGTATACCGTTGCCATGTGTCTCTCATAATCATCATTAGAACAGTCAACAACGTGTACTATCATATCTGCATATTTAGCTTCTTCAAGTGTACTCCTGAAGGCCTCAATAAGATTATGCGGAAGCTTTCTTATGAATCCGACTGTATCTGTTAAAAGCACTTTTTCGCCATTCGCAAGTTTAAGTGCCCTTGTCGTAGGATCAAGTGTTGCAAACAGCTTGTCTTCTGATAACACACCAGCATCTGTAAGCCTGTTAAGAAGTGTTGACTTTCCTGCATTAGTATACCCTACTATGGCAGCCACAGGTGTTGAACTGTTCTCTCTGTTCTGTCTTTGTATATCACGATGGCTTTTTATTTCTTTTAATTCTGCTGATAAGTGGGATATTCTGTCACGTATTATTCTTCGGTCCGTTTCTATCTTCTTCTCACCAGGACCTCTTGTTCCTATACCACCACCAAGTCTTGACAGTGTTATTCCAAGACCTGCAAGTCTTGTTGACCTGTACTTAAGCTGTGCCATCTCAACCTGTATCTTGCCTTCACTTGATGACGCTCTTGCTGCAAATATATCTAATATAACCATAGTTCTGTCCATAATCTTTGTATCAAGAACATCTTCAAGGTTCCTTAACTGTGCAGGTGACAGCTCATCATCACATATAATACCTGTTGCTCCAAGCTCCTGTATCATAGCTCTTAACTCTTCAAGCTTTCCTTTTCCTATATAAGTTGCAGGATGGAAGCTGTCTCTTGGCTGTATCATCTTTCCAACTGTAACTGCCCCTGCTGTCTTTGCAAGCTCAGATAGCTCCTCAAGTGATTTCTCACAATCATCTGCCGGGTCAAGCTCCACACCTACAAGTATAACTCTTTCCTGCTCTTCATCTGTTACATATATCGCCATATGTTCCTCATTTCTATCATTTTTATTATCACATTACTTATTCATTATGACATTTATTCGTAGCATTATTTATCCGTTATGTCATCTATTCTTTGTATTATCACATACAACATATTTTATAATGCACTGTCATTACTATCTTTAGCTGTCTGCTTAGATGTTTCAGCTCTTGATGATATATAATCACTCAGATAATTCGATACTTCCTTTTCCTCTGAATATCCTAGTATATTCCCTGCTATATCACCAGCTTCTTTCATACTCCATGATGCAATCTCTTTTCTTACCTCAAGCACACGGCTTACACCGACTGAAAACTCATCAAGACCGAAAGATAAAAGCAGTGGTATCATGCGCTCATCTGCTGCCGCCTCACCACACATGCCTACATCAATACCTGCGTTATGCGCACATTCTATTATTCTTTTAATACTTCTTAGAACTGCCGGATTAAGTGCCGAATACAGATATGAAACATTTTCGTTACCTCTGTCAACAGCAAGCGTATACTGCGTAAGATCATTAGTTCCTATAGAGAAGAAATCGACCTGCCTTGCAAGAACATCTGCCATAATAGCCGCTGCTGGTGTTTCTACCATAATACCAACTTTAATATCAGTATCATACTTAATATCCTTCTTATCAAGATCCCTGCATATTCCTGCTATAATCTTTTTAACCTCGTTGACCTCTGAAACCGATGTTATCATAGGTATCATAATTCTGATATTACCGTAAGCACTAGCCCTTAATATAGCCCTTAACTGTGTCGTAAAAACATCTATCCTGTCAAGGCAGAATCTTATCGCCCTGTATCCTAAGAATGGGTTAGTTTCTTTAGACAATCCCATATATGGAATATCTTTATCTCCGCCGATATCAAGTGTTCTTATAGTAAGTTCCCTTCCATCAAGAAGAACTGCTGCTTTCTTATATTCTGTAAACTGTTCTTCTTCTGTTGGAAGCTTGCTTCCATTCATAAAAAGAAATTCAGTCCTGAACAGTCCCACACCTTCTGCACCATCCCTGACTGCCTTTGCAGCATCAAGTGCATTGCCTATATTAGCAGCCAGCATCACACGTCTGCCATCTTTAGTAACTGTTTGTTTATTGATATATTTCTTAAGTTCTATAACACTCTCATCGTACTGTTTTTTCTTTTTGGCGTATATCTTTTTAGTTATGTCACTTGGAGATACAAACACTTCACCATATGCACCATCAACTATTATGTCTTCTCCATCCTTAACCTCACTGCATATACCCTTTACACTAAGAACTGCTGGTATCTCCAAAGCTCTTGCAAGTATCGATGCATGTGAGGTGTCTCCACCTTTTTCAGATATAATGCCTGCTATATGCACAGTATCCATATTCGCTGTCATAGATGGATGTATCTCATCAGCTATAATAATCGTGTTATCAGGAAGCTGCGTAAGATCAATACTCTTAACACCAAGAAGTATTGCTGTCAATCTCTCCCTCATATCTTCAATATCTGTTACACGCTGGGCTATAGCCTCGTTATCCATACTTAGAAACAGCTGCTTCAAAGATTCGCAGGCCTCATAAAGGGCTGCCTCTGCATTAATATTATTCTTCTTTATAATATTACAAACCTCTGACGTAAGCTGTATATCACCAGCTAAATATTCCTGGTTCTTAAGAACAAGTGCATTCTTATCATCGCCGTTTAACTTAGCTGTCAGCTTCTCTATGAATTCGTCTGTCTCCTTTATGAATGTGTCCACTCCATCCTTGTATCTTTGAAGTTCTGAATCTACATCATCTATTTTATACTTTTTTACCTCGCACCCTGTATTTTTTAACACCAGTGCCTTTCCTATACCTATTCCCTTAGATGTACCTATTCCCCTAAGCATACATACCTCCTTGTTTTGCGAAGCAAAATGCGACTGCCCACGCAGGAGCAGAGGTATTTACCTCATTGTTTTGCGAAGCAAAATGCGACTGTTATTTATTAAATACATATTTGATCATATTTGTAATAGTTTCACTTGTATTCCTTGAATACACAACCTCCCTTGCCATAACAGGTTCATCTGTTATTATATTATCGATACCTTTATTAGCAAGATTCTTTATAGATGTATCGTTATTAGCTGTCCATGCATATACCTGTTTACCAGTATTATGTATGGCATCCACTGTTCTCTTTGTAAGGAATGAAGCGTTAACACTAAAGAAGTCTACGTTGGTATTCTCATAAAATCTTCCATATGCAACAGACAGTATATATCCAGTCTGTATATCCTCATCCATGCTCTTAACTGCAAGAAGCGCATCATAATCAAATGAAGTTATAACACAATTCTGTTCCATGGAATATTTCTTTATAAGCTCTATAACCTTTCCAGCTGCTATGCTGCTATCCGCTGATGACTTTATCTCAACATTAAGCTTTATACTGACAGGACTGCTTTTAACAAGCTTTAACACCTCTTCAAAAGATGGAACCCTTTCACCCCTATATTTTTCTGAAAACCAGTACCCGGCATCAAGCTTCTTTACTTCCTCATATGTCATATCTGTTATATTCTTGGCTACACCTGTTGTCCTATATGCTGATGCATCGTGCATAACTACTATATAACCATCGCTTGTCATCTGCACATCAAGTTCAATATAATCAGCCATATCATCTATGGCACGCTGGAAAGCTGCCAGTGTATTCTCCGGTGCTTCCCTTGATGCACCCCTGTGTGCTGTTATCTTAGTATCATGGAATATAGCAACTCTCTCAAAAGGGTTGCTGTTAAATGTTAACACCACATATAACACATCCAGAACTATCGACATCACAAGAACAAATGAATATATAATCCTGTTTATCCTTGCGCTTCCTTCATCTATATCAACAAACTCAAAATTAATATCCGAAAGATTCTCATACTTGTAATACATATATGATATCATAGAGAATGAACAAGGTATAGATAAAAATACAAGAAATAATCTTACTATCGTCCTTAATGTACTAAGCACAGAAAGATACACCGCACTACCCATATAAGCAAGATCAAGCAGTTTAACTCCGGCAATCAGTACAACAGATATAATTATATAAAATGTATAAATAGCCGCTAAAAGTGCAAGATTATATAGTACAACTACACCCACTATCTTCAGTACATTATTTTTAACAATGCTTCTGCTTTTAGCACATGACTGTCTGAAGTTTTTTCCCTCCATCATGTATATGTTAAATGAAAAAATATCCCGTATAACAAAGTAAAACAGGCATATTATGATAATTGCTGTCACAATAAATATAGCAGTTCTGTTTCGTTTTACCTCACTTTTTATAATATTTTTTACACTTTCGCTAAATATAATATTGCCAGTAACTGTCACATTAATAACTATTATAGATATCAGAAAATATAAAAAAAGCGGTATGCTCTGAATCCTCAACAGCTTTTTAAGCCGCAAAAAGGCATTATATATGTTATCAATAATAGACGCCTGTATACCTTTTCTCTTGGTTTCAAAACATACTGCAAGATATGCCATTTCATATAAGCAGTAAACTATGAATCCTATAACACCTAAGAGGCAGAATATGATTATTACAGGATTCATAAACGCTTTCGCTATATATTCATTTGTAAGATAATTAATCCCTGTTATTCTCATGCACAAACGGATAACGCCCGTAATAACAGGATAAAACACTGCTAATGCAAGGAGCTTATATGCAAGTTCAAACAACAATACATGTCTTTTACTGCTTTTTAGCAGTTTCATGTTATTTCTAAGACTTTCTAACATATCTCACCCCGAAATCACCTATGGAATCTGTTAAGAAGATTACTGCAGCCTGATGCATGTTTAACTGCATCTCCCATTCTTTTGTTTAATAAACGCTTTGTAAAATGATATGAAAAATCACATACATATGACACAACAAGAACAACTGAAATCACTGTAACCGCTGACATACGCATAGAAAATACTGCCTGTTCTACAAGCCTGTTAAACACTCCAAATATAAGCACTGCCAGAAATCCCCAGCCAATTGTGCTCTGAAGGCATATTATACCCTTATAATTAAATCTAAGGTGATCATAATTCCACCATACTTCGCCGAACAGCTTTAACATAAGCTTCGCCGTCATATACTCAAATATTGTTGCACATACAGCACCAAATATATATAATGCAATGTAGTTGTTTTGTATAGGAGCAAATATATTAAAAGCTATATATGTTCCAAAACCATATATTACACAAAATGGCAGCTTTGCAAACCCTCTGTTTTCCCAGTAGCCAAGCTGCTTTCTTATAACTATGCACTCCATTGCCCATCCAAAAAAGCTATATATAAAAAACCAGACTGCAAGCTGGTTAATATTCATTCCCCTGAAACTGAAATCCAATAATATATTACGCATAACACTCCTTAAGTTACGTTCTGTTTCATACCTCTTACAACATAATCTGCTCCATTGATATTATAATATCAATGGAGCAGTTAATTATACATTAATTCATAAGTTCATCAAGCGTTGCCCTTACTGCTTTGATAAAATCCTGTGTATTAAGTGTTACAGGATTCTCTAATGTTGTTATAAGTGCAAGATCCTTTGTCATCTTACCATCTTCTACTGTCTTGATACAAGCCTTTTCAAGTGTATCTGCAAATCTTACAAGTTCAGGAATAGAATCAAGTTCTCCTCTCTTTCTTAAAGCTCCTGTCCATGCAAATATAGTAGCTATAGGGTTAGTAGATGTTTCCTCTCCCTTAAGATGCTTATAATAATGTCTCTGTACTGTACCATGTGCAGCTTCATATTCATAGAAGCCCTTAGGTGATACAAGAACTGATGTCATCATGGATAATGAACCAAATGCTGTAGCAACCATATCTGACATAACATCGCCGTCATAATTCTTACAAGCCCAGATATATCCTCCCTCTGAACGAATAACTCTTGCTACTGCATCATCTATTAATGTATAGAAATATTCAATGCCTGCTTCCTTAAACTTATCAGCATAATCATTATCATATATTTCCTGGAATATATCCTTGAATGTATGATCATACTTCTTAGATATTGTATCCTTAGTTGCAAACCAAAGATCCTGCTTAGTTTCAAGAGCAAAGTTAAAACAGCTTCTTGCAAAGTTCTCTATAGAATCATTAAGATTGTGCATACCCTGTATGATACCAGCACCCTTGAAGTTATGTATAAGCTCTCTTGTTTCGTTACCCTGTTCGTCTGTGTATACAAGCTCAGCCTTTCCTGCTGCTGGAATCTTCATCTCTGAAGCCTTATATACATCACCATATGCATGTCTTGCTATAGTTATAGGTTTCTTCCATGTCTTAACATAAGGTTCAATACCATTAACAATGATAGGTGCCCTAAATACTGTACCATCAAGAATAGCTCTTATTGTTCCATTAGGGCTCTTATACATCTCCTTAAGGTTATATTCTTTTACTCTTGCTGCATTAGGAGTGATTGTAGCACACTTTACTGCAACACCATACTTTTTAGTAGCCTCTGCTGAATCTATAGTAACCTGGTCGTTAGTATCATTACGATGAACAAGTCCAAGATCATAATATTCTGTGTTAAGATCTACATAAGGAAGTAAAAGTTCATCCTTAATAAGTCCCCATAACACTCTTGTCATCTCATCTCCATCCATCTCTACGAGAGGTGTTGTCATTTTTATCTTTTCCATACCGCAATCCTTTCCATAATGGCAATTATGTCCAAAATATATAAAAAATCTGCCTTTAATTATAAAATATTTTCATGATTTTGTAAATGCCTCATTTCATTCTTGTTATATTACCAGCAATATCTATCTTCCATATCTGTACACAACTATCATTGCTATAATCCTTAAGACTTTTTATACTATAGCTTCCAACTGTGTCATACCATGCTTCATCTCCTGATGTACGCCGTATAAGTGTATCAAAGTACATTGTTGATGCTGCCTTTGTTATATTACTCTCAGAGTTGCTTTCAGGTATTACTTCTTCCCATATTGCATAAAACCTTGTATCTTTTTTTATTGATATTTTATCACCTGGATCATAAGTGTTTATTCCATCTGACCAGCCAGTTAACTCAAAACCAGGCTTCGTTACCTCATCTTTATCTGGCAGTGTGATTTTACTTTCTTCCCACTTCGCATAAACAGTTTCGTTACATGCATAAGGATAACTGTAAATATCGGCTTTACCTTCACTGTTATACCAGTAATCATTCACATCAGCCATTTCTTCAATATTAAGACTGATTTTCCAGCTGCCAAAACTATCTGGCCCATACTCTGGTCCGAAGTACCTGATTCTTATACTGTTAACCTTATTAACATAGACATCTACATAGTTATTATCATTTGAATGTGGTAAAAACCATATTTCCTCGTTATCACTGTCACCATCAAGAGTACTCCACTCAACATTAACAGAAACCTCTTCATCTGTACTGTTATAACCATCATAGTAAAAATACAAATTGCCAGTATATGGTCTTGTTAATGTTACTGTTGAAATAATAGAATTATCAGCATTAGCATCTGAATAATTATAACTTTCATTTAATATACTTCCCAGACTGACTTCATTTCTTTTTTCCTTCAACATATATCCTTTAAACTTATTAATCTGGACTATATCAGATAATAACAGTCTGTCATTATAGTTATCATCATAAAAAGAAGCTTTATATTTCTGTTCAGGAACCGTTATATCAGGCAATCCCTTCCTGTAAGATACCATAACTGATTGTGTTCCCCTTTTTGTTGCATCCTCCTGTGATAATGTCAGTATGAATTTTCTTGATATATCAACATATTTTTTACAAGCCTTTGTCACTGTATATCGTAACGACGAACCATCTGCATATGTATCTGGAAACTCATATAACGTGGCATCCCACCTTGAATCCTGTTTAATATCTTCAACTCCAAAACCAAACGATGTACCATTATCTACATGCCACAGAAAGTTCTCCCAATAGCCATCAGGTGCTTTCTTTGTTGGTGTATGCCAGTATGTGCTTGAATATTCACCCCATGAACCATCCTCATTCTGATACCTCACATATATCTCCTGGTCATTCTGTATTTTTAATCTGGCTACACTTATATAATTAGTTTTTGCACCACTTACTTTATAGGCAAAGGATGTTCCATCATCAAACTGCTCTGGCATCCTGTATAGGTTTGAATTCCATTTTGAATTTACAGTTATATTCTTAGTATCAAATGTATACGTTGAACCACATAATACATTTTCAGTTATTGCTGACGTTTCATCCCATCTTTCCCACGTACCATTCTGATTCTGATATCTTATGTATACAGTCTGCTTATATGATTTTATAACCTCTTTCTTCTTAGTATGAATATAAATGCTCCGGCTCCTATTCATAGTCCAGTAGTTATCCCATCTTTTACATGCTTCATTCCATGTGGAATCATACCATTTTTTGTCACCTTCCTGTATATAATCAAGTTCATATCCATCTTTAAGATATATCCATGTAGGAACCAATGTACCTTCTTTATATGTAATAGTCTGTCCATCTGAATACCGCATATCAAGACCACTCGTGCTGTGTCCTATAACATCACTGACTCCAGAATCCCATTCGATGTTAAAGTTGCATGCCCATCCTAATGTGATAGTTAATGGTTTTCTTTCACCGGAATATTTATCTCCATCATAATTGATATTACAGCCAGCTTCAAACAGGTAACCGCCAAGCATTTCCTTAACATTGTTGTCTGGATTGTCCCAATTGTTATAGTTTTTATAGCCAGTGAAATCCACATTGAATATACAGCCTTCTTTCGAAATATTGTATACACGAAGATACGGCGTATATCCACGACAGTTCACATGTTCTGTAAATGTTCCTTCATGCGGTGCCTCATTATCACTATAAAAAGGTATATCATCAAAATATATCTGTTTATTCTTATCATTCATATATACCCATTGTAAATCAGCTGTGCCACCGGCAAAATCAACGGTTATCTGTCTTTTAAAATCATCATCTGTATAACTGCCCGCTTGATACGCATATGCCAGACCTACAAATGATAACAACAACACCAATACCGATAATATATATAATAAAGTCACTCTTTTTTTGTCCTTCCTAGGACATGCTGCCATATATACACCCCCTTTATTCCACTATTCCAAGACATGTAAACACAACGGAACCACATCTATATATACCCATAACCCCCTGAAACATAGCTGTATCTGCGTTAAACAACGGACTCCCCATTGCATCAACCAGGCAATCAAGAATTTCGGTTTTATCTGAAACTGTATAATATCCTTTATATGTATGATAACCACAATGCTCATCATACATAACCCTTGTTGTCATAACCTCTATAGGATATGGACATTCCACTGTACTTCCTGTATTAACATCCTTTCCCATCTGTGCTTCACTTGCGTTTTCACCATATTGCAGTACGCCATTAGCTATATAGATTTCATGTCCATAAGGACTATCTGTTATGGCTGGTTCCTGCTTTTCTTCTAGTTCTGGTTTATCTTCAGGCTCTGGCTTTTCTTCGGGCTCTGGCTTCTCTTCGGGCTCTGGCTTCTCTTCGGAATCTGGTTTATCTTCAGGCTCTGACTTTCCTTCTGAATCTGGCTTCCCATATTCTTCTTGTTCTTTTATATCTATATCTATTCCTGAATCTGCCTGTTCATTTGATTCTTCTGGCTCTGCAAGGTCTGATTCTATTTCTTTTTCAGTTTCTTTTTGTTCTGCAAAATCTGATTCTATTTCTTTTTGTTCCTTATATTCTTTTAGTTCTGCAAAATCCGATTCTGATTCTGTTGCTTTTTTTGTCTGTATCGTTTCAACTGCAGCACTATTTTTTTCTGGCACTTTGTTTTTAGCATCCGCATTCTTCTTAACAACGGCTGCAGCTGCTAATAAAGCTCCAATCGTCACTGTTATTAATATTATTTTCAATAAAATATTTCGCTTCATTCTAACTTTTTCCTTCTTTGTATTTATCTTATATTTGTCTTATATTTTTGTAGATTAATATGCTTATGGGTACTGTCAAATATCATCGTTCGTCCACTTTGTCTTATACTTTTTATAAAATAATATGTACACAATCCTGTTATATCTAAGCATGACATGCACAACATGTCTTATATAAGCGGATTGATATTGTTAATATAATATTAAGTGTCTTGTGGAAATTAATATGAATCAATGTGACATTACGTTATATATTCACATCAAATGAATAGTTTTTATTAAGATTACCAGATTAAATATTCTTTATGCTATGAATAATATCTATAGAGTTATTATCCTGATTTTGTTATCTTGTGTTTATATCAGGAATGTCATATGTATTCTTCCAATCAACCATCTCCTGTCTTTTTGTTACCGCGCCATAACTTTATTATTTAAACTAAACATATCATATATATACTTAATTGTCAATATCATGGGTATTATTTTTTTATTATTTATAGAACACGCAATAACGCATAATATTATTACATTTTCTTGTATTAAATACTCTGGTTTGTTATAATTACATAATTGATTTATAAGATATATGTGTCAGAATTTCCTTTTGACCCCATATCTTTATCTCACAAACAACATTTAGTTTATGAAAGGACGGTTTTGTAATATGTGCGGTTTTGCTGGATTTACAGGATACCTTGAGAATGGTAAAGATGTTCTTACTGATATGATGAATAAAATTATCCACAGAGGTCCCGACAGTGCCGGTCAGTATATAGATAACAAGGCATATATGGGCTTTAGAAGACTTTCAATCATCGACCTTGATAACGGAAGCCAGCCTATGTTTAACGAAAATAAAAAAATTGTCATCACTTTTAATGGTGAAATATATAATTACCAGGATTTAAGAAAAGAGCTTATTGAAAAGGGACACACTTTTGCAAACAACTCCGATACAGAGGTTCTTATTCATGCTTATGAAGAATATGGTGAAGATATGCTTAATAAACTTCGCGGTATGTTCGCTTTCGTTATCTGGGACAGCGAAAAAGAAACTCTTTTTGGTGCAAGAGATTTCTTTGGTATTAAGCCTTTTTACTACACAATAGTTGATGGAAATATAATATATGGTTCAGAGATTAAGAGCATACTGGCACATCCTGCTTATAAGAAGGAAGTTAACGATGTGGCTCTTGAGAATTATCTTACTTTCCAGTACTCAGTACTCCCTGAGACATTCTTTAAGGGTGTATACAAGCTTATGCCTGGACACTGCTTCACTTTCCATAACGGACAGATTAATATAAAAAGATACTGGGAACCTACTTTTGAGGCTGATGAAAACAAGTCCCTGGATGATTTTGTACAGGAGATTGATGATGCCATGCATGATTCAGTAGAACATCACAAGATTAGTGATGTTGAGGTTGGCTCATTTCTTTCCAGTGGTGTTGACTCAAGCTATGTCGCTGCCACCTTCAATGGTGATAAAACATTTACAGTTGGTTTCGACTACGAAAAATATAACGAAATAGATTATGCAAAGGCTTTATCTGAAAAGATTCAGATAGACAACTATTCAAAGCTTGTATCAAGTGAAGAATACTGGGCTGCTATCCCTAAAATCCAGTATCACATGGATGAACCTTTAGCAGATCCTGCTGCCATCGCACTTTACTTTGTAAGCCAGACTGCTGCAAAGCACGTCAAGGTTTCTATGTCTGGCGAGGGTGCTGATGAATTCTTCGGTGGATACAACATTTACAAGGAACCTCTTGATACTGCAGGTTACAGAAAGCTTCCAAAGGGTCTTCGTAAGGGACTTGCTAATGTAGCACAGGCTATTCCATTTAAATTTAAAGGTAAGAATTTCCTCATAAGAGGCAGCAAGGATATTGAGGAGCGTTTCATCGGTAACGCATTTATGTTTAATGAAAAAGAACGCGCAAAGATATTAAAGAATCCTACTGGAAAGTACGACCATAAAGAGCTTACAAAGCCTTTCTATGACAAGGTTAAGGATAAGGATGATGTTACGAAAATGCAGTACATTGATATCAACTTCTGGCTTATTGGTGATATTCTGCTTAAGGCCGACAAGATGAGCATGGCACACAGCCTTGAAGTACGTGTTCCTTTCCTTGACAGAGAGGTATTCGATGTAGCAAGGACTATACCTACTAAGTATAAAGTAAACAAGTCCAACACAAAATATGCTATGCGTATGGCTGCTCATAAGTATCTTCCAGATATGGTAGCTGAAAAGAAGAAGCTTGGATTCCCTGTACCTATAAGAATCTGGCTCAAGGATGACAAGTATTACAATATGATAAAGAAAGCCTTCACAAGCGAAGCTGCAGAAAAATACTTTAACACTAAGGAGCTTGTTAAGTACCTTGATGACCACAAAGAGGGAAAAGCCGATAATTCAAGAAAGATATGGACAGTATATATGTTCCTTGTATGGTATAACGATTTCTTTGGTGATTCTGAATATGCAGCATAGAAATATTGGTGTTTAATTCAATATTAGTTGGTGACGAACGGACGACAAATATATGAGAAAAGCAGGTGTGCATACATCAACGATGCCAGAAGCTTCAATTTACGCGAGCAACGAGCCAAAGTCATATTCCTGATATGACCTTGG
>OGLN01001750.1_pt1 | contig 14768 bp, 7 predicted proteins | sample 1572641 | NCBI WGS metagenome assembly OGLN01 (sample SAMEA2581903, study PRJEB24529) | metagenome | biome: Human gut stool | place: China | collected 2011
CCGGAGAGTAGGTGGGGATTCTTTCCTTCGGCTTCGGCCGGTTGGAGAATTTCGGAAGAGTCGTTTTTCGAGCCTGCAAAGACTGTGGTGGACGATATGAAACTGAGGGTTTCGTATGGTACAATGGGTAACCAGTCTATCGGTAGCTATTATCCCTATGTGGCAGCCGTAAATAGTTTGTCGGGTACGGTCAATTATTGGTTCGATAAAAACCTGACGACCGGAATCGCTCAGGCTCAATTGGCTAATGAGTTGATTACGTGGGAAAAGTCTAAACAGTTTGACGTGGGCTTGGACCTTACTTTATTCAAATCTCGTTTGTCTTTGACTGCCGATTATTATATTCGTAACATTAGTGGAATGCTTCAACAATTCGATCTGCCTGATTTCGTAGGTATGAGCGCTCCGTGGCAGAATGCCGGTTCTATGCGCAATAACGGTTGGGAAGTTTCGATCGGTTGGCAAGACAAGATAGGCGATTTATCGTATTATGTGAAAGCGAATCTGTCTGATGTAAAGAATACGGTTACCAATCTTTACGGGAAAGAATATGATTCGTCGCCGACGATTACGCGAGAGGGAGAAGCACTTGGATCGTACTACGGTTATGTCGCCGACGGTTATTTCCAAAGTCAGGAAGAAATTGATATGGCCGATTGCGTGTATGGAGGGAACAAAGCGAATATCAAACCGGGTTATATACGTTATGTCGATGTAAATCACGATGGTGAGATTAACTCCAAAGACCGAGTTATCTTGGGTAATTCCACGCCTCGTTATGAGTATAGCTTTACGCTCGGCGGCCAATGGAAGGGAATCGATTTGTCTCTGTTTTTTCAGGGAGTCGGTAAACGTGATTTGTATTATTCCGGAGCTGGGGCAAGACCTTTGGTTCAAAACAGTACGATTTTCAAGAGCCAGCTCGATACGTGGAGCCCCGAAAACCCGGATGCGGAATATCCTCTTTTGTTAGTCGATGCAGGTTCTACAAATATGAACAATATTGTATCTTCATTTTGGATCAAGAGCGGAGCCTATTTGCGATTGAAAAATTTGACTGTGGGTTATACCTTGCCCAAGAAGTGGACGAACAGAGTGTCCATTGATAATTTGCGGCTCTATTTCACGGCTTCTAATTTGTTTACGATCAATAATGGTTATAAAGGTTATGATCCCGAAACCGGTGTAACCAGCGGAGCTATGTATCCGGTGATGAAAACATTTAATTTCGGTATAAATCTTGATTTCTAAAAAATATGATTATGAAGACGATAAATAAGATAATAATCGCTCTGACGGGGATTGCCTTCGTGGCATGTTCCGATTTTCTGGATACCCAATCTCCCTCTTATGACAGCGGTGGAATTTATGAGAGCGAAGCCGGATTGAAGGAGGGTGTCGTAGGTATTTACAATCTATTGTATATGGAGGGGACGTTTACGAACTCGTCGCATCGTCCTGCTGTCGTCACTATCGATAATTTTACGGGATTGAGTATGGAGAGAGCTCAGAATACGACCATTGGCGCAGGTTCGGGGTGTACTCCCGACAATAGTAGTATATTGGCGTATTGGTCTGGTTTGTATAAATTGGTTGCACGAGCTAATGCTGTAATTTATGGAGCCTCGGGAAATATTGAAAATATGAGCGATGAGGCTAAACGTTACTATGCCGAGGCGCGTGTATTGAGGGCTTATGCTTACTATAATTTGGTCGTTGCTTTCGGTGATGTTCCGTTTTTTACGAAACCGGCTACCACTGAGGATTATAATGCATCTCGCACTTCGAGACAAACAGTTATGGATTTTGTTATCGAAGAACTTGGGTTGATTGCCGAAGAAATGCCCTGGACGGCAACAGAACGCGGCCGAGTGGATAGAGCTGTAGCTTATGGATTGCAAGCGAGAGCAGCTCTGTTTGCCGGCAGCCTTAATTTCGGTGGTAAAGCGATGGATTATTTTCGTACGGCTGCTAATGCCGCTAATCGAGTGATCGGACAACGTGATTTGGCTAAGAGCTTTGCCGATTTGTTTACCAAAGAAGGACAGACAAAATCCGATGTGCGTAATGAAATGTTATGGGAGTTGATGTATTCCGACCAAATGGTAAATAATACGAATAAATATCATTGGGTTGCATTGGGTAATGGTCCTCGTATGTTCGCTCAGACCGGACAACATCCGGGTAGTCTATTGGCCGATACGTATGAGTGCATCGACGGGCTCCGTATCGACGAGTCTCCATTGTATGACCCGAAAGCTCCGAATAAGAACCGAGACCCTCGTTTCGGTACTACTTTGAAAATGCATGGCGATACGATCGACTATTATACGGCTTCGGGCACGAATAAATTTATAGTGGAAGCTTTTGCCAATCAGACTCAAATGTACAACGCGGCTTTAAAAAGATGGATGAAAACGAATAATCCCGATGTAAATGGAACGGCAGCATGGACGAGTTTTGTGTCCAATGGTTGCGGTTATTTATGGTACAAATATGTAGGTGGACTTACCGAAGATTATTCGACGGTTACTTGTAATATTGCTATTATGCGATATGCCGAAATTCTGCTCACTTATGCCGAAGCAAAAATAGAATTGGGAGAACTCGACGATACGGTTTACGATGCGATTAATAAAGTGCGCCTTCGTGCCGGCATGCCAGAGGTTTCGTCCGATCGTAAAGGTAATATAGATAAAATGCGTCAGTTGGTACGTCGGGAAAGAAAGGTAGAATTGGCGATGGAAGGATTACATTTTGCTGATATGAGGCGTTGGCAAATTGGCGATTTGGAAAACGCTAAACCAAGTTATGGAGCGCCTTTGTCGACTGTGACGTATGCAGGTATGGAGGCAACCGATATTCCCAATTTCAAAACTAGCGACCGTCACGATTTGAACGATATCGCTTCGTATGATGCCTATTCGGATAAATTACACGTGAGGGATCAAAGTCGTTATTGGGACGATAAATTCTATTTGTGGCCGATCCCGCAATCAGAGAGAAATAAAGACCCGAATTTAACACAAAATCCAGGTTATAATGAATGATAAATGGTTCTTAGGAGCGAGAAGGGTATTTTTTGCCCTTTTCGCTTGTTGGGTAACTTTGCCGGCTTTTGCAACGCATAGAGCTTTGGTAGAGGAGACTGCTGATGCAGTGAAAGTTGGTAATGGCAGCGTGGAGTTGATAGTCCCGAAAGGAAAGGCTTTCAATATTCAATCGATGAAATTGAACGATGGAGAGGAAATGGTCGTTCCGTCGACGAATGCCATACCGTGGGTACTCACTTATAAAGGTATTCAAGGAGAAAATCCCATGTTGTTTCCCGAACATGGAGTCTATAAAGGTTATGAGGTGATACAAAACGATACCTCTGCTTCTGTCGTGTTCGTATGGGATATGCGTTTATCGTATGAGAAACGTATGTATCCTATTCGTATGAAAGTGACGGCTACCGATCATTCCGAACTGTTGTATTGGGATTTGACCGCCGATCTTCCTAAGGGTTGGGTTATTTCCAAAGCTCAATTCCCGCGTATAGCAGTAGTTCGCCCAAAAGACGGGAAGATGATTACTTCTGCCGGCTGGGGGAATGAATTTGATATGGCGACAGGAGGCGCCTATAAAGTAACTTATCCATCATGTACCGGCTCCATGCAACTGTTGTTGATGCATAACGGGGAGGGTTCTTTTTATTATGCGACCGAAGATCGTAATGCTTGCGGAAAGGAATTGCGGGCCGTGTGTGGAAGCAAGAGTGTTACTTTTGTGACGGAGGTGGTAACTTCCGAGGGGTGGACCGATGCCACGACCGGGCGTTTTGATTTGCCGTGGACTACTGTTGTCGGCTATAATCCAGATGGCTGGCAAGCTGCTGCACTGCAATGGTACAGGCCGTTTACATTTACATGTGAGTGGGGAAATAAATCATTGCAGTCTCGCAATATACCGCAGTGGTTGTTGGATAAAGATTTGTGGATACGTTCGAAAGGTGTTACCGATACCGTTATGGCGGCTATCAATAAGACGATCGATTTTTTCGGTGAAGGTATCGGTGTACATACCTACTATTGGCATAACTATCCTTATGATACACATTATCCCGATTATTTCCCGGCTAAACCGGAGTTTGAAGGAATGATTTCTACCATTCAAAAGCGGAAATGTCATGCCGTCCCTTATATAAACGGTCGATTGTGGGATCCCGCAGCCGATAGTTATACAGCTTTGAATGGAGCTTCTGCATCTTGCCGTAAGGCCGACGGTACGCTTTATACCGAAATTTATCCTACGTCGAAAGTTTTGAATACGGTCACTTGTCCGGCTTCAAGTCTGTGGCACAAGATTATTATCGGATTGGTCGATAAAATTCAAAACGAATTGCATACGAACGGGGTGTATATCGATCAGATTGCGGCTGCGGCTCCTCAGCCTTGTTTTGCGAAGAATCACGGACATGCCGCAGGAGGCGGAGATTTTTGGTATAAATCGTATAAAGCTTTAATCGATTCGATTCGGGGCAATCATTTGAGAAAGGATAATATTGTGTTCTCCGAAGAAAATTCGGAATGCTATATTCCTTTGTTCGATATGTTGTTGACAGTGAATACTCCCCATGCCAATTGTAGTATCGTGCCGTTGTTTCCTACGGTCTATTCCGATCGGGTAATAACTTGCGCCTACACTTATACTCCTACTGCCGACGTGACAAAAGGCGAGTTCCGTTATCAGAACATGCAATGTTTCCTGTACGGTTCTCAACTCGGTTGGGTAGACCCGACTCTATTGATGCGTGACGAGGCGAAGACAGAGGCTACCTTCCTGCGCACTTTGATGGAATTACGAAAGAAACAGCACGATATCTTTATCGAGGGACGATATATCAGAGAGTTTGTTCCCGGTGGTGACAATCCGCAGATCGATGTTCCCACTTTCGGAAAGAACCATGTGGTGATGGGTTCTGAGTGGCAGTCGAAGGACGGGCAACGTGTCTGGTATGTCGTAAATATGGATACACAGGCTCATGAAGTTATTTTACCATCTGGAAAATCCTTGAAAATGAAACCTTTATCGGGGAAAAGAATAAATCTCTGATAAAAAATACTATATAACCAAATTTTTTACACAAAAAATTTGGTTATATAAATATTAGTCTATATATTTGAACTGTTAATAAATTTATTTATTAAATAAGTGATATATATCAAATAAATTAAATAAATGAAAAACATATTATTAACTTAAATTGATCTAGAAATGAAGAAACAATTACTTTTAAGTGCAGTTGCATTATTCTCTGTTGTGGGAGTCTCTGCACAATTAGCAACAATTACACAAGAATGGAAAACGCCAGTGGGTGATGCTACAAACATGCGTCAAGGAACGTATGCGAACGGTAAGTTTTATATTCAGAATAAAAATGATGGTACTGTCGATGTATGGACTAAAGACGGAAAAGAATCTACATTAACTTCCACGCAAGGTAGTATGGGTATTTGTGTCGATGATGCCGGTAATATCATCGTGCAGAATGAGAGTGGAACTTTCGGGACTCAGACGGGAGATTCTCGGCCTATCCGTATTTATCCTGCGGCAGGAGGAGAGGCTGTCGATATAACCTTGATATTGCCTTCTATGGGTGTAACCTGCGGACGTAGCGATTTTTTCGGAAAAGCTTCGGGTAACGTATTGAGCGAAGAAGGAGGTACATTCTATTTGTTGTGTGCAAATAGTCCGTATGTTTATATTCTGCCGATCAAGAATGGTGCACAAGATGTGGACAATATGAATGCAGTCGATGTGTCGGTCGCTTTTGAGAATAGCAATGACGGAACGTTAAAGGGTACAGCCTCTACTCAGACGATTGCTTATGAATATGATGGTGATATCATTATTCATGAACGTAAGTGTGGTGTGAAAAGAATGCATATCGAAGAAGACGGAAATGCTACCAAAGTGAAAGATTATACGATTGTTCCTTTGAAAGAAGAAACGGAAAGTATGACATGTTTTCCTACCGATATGGTTGGAAGCTGTTTCTTTACGATAGGAGATGAAGATTATCTGGTATATAGTCAGCGTTATTATTCGACAGAGGTTGCTTATGAGTCGGGCTTTGCTGTTTTACGTTTGAGCGACGAAGAGAAAGTGGCCGAAATGAAAAGTCAAGGAACGAATATTTTGGCCAATCCGGCGTTCGGACAGTGGTTTGCCGCAGTACCTGTTTCCGATACACAAGCCGAGATTTATCATTATTTCCCGGCCGCAGGAGCCAATAATGCGTTTATTTCGAAATATATATTCGATTTAGCTTCTTCGTCAGTAGAAGGTGTAGAGACTACCACGGCTAAGGTCGTTGCCAACCACGGAGAGATCAATGTAATCGGTAATGCCAATAGCGTGGAAGTTTACAACGTGGGAGGTATATTGATTAGCAAAGATGAAATGAATGTCAAATGTAATGCGGGTATCTATCTTGTAAAGGTAGATGGAAAAGTCTCCAAAGTGATTGTTCGTTAATTTAACAATCGATAAGTCAAAAAGGAGACACTTCATGAAGCGTCTCCTTTTTAATTCCGTTTCATAAACCAATAAATAAAAAACGATGAAAAGGCTGATTTCCTGTGTCCTTGCACTATTATATGTCATGGCTGGTTTTGCATCCGGCACGTGGATATTACATGGAAAAGAGTATCGAGTAGATACATTGTATCATGCCTATATCGGTCCGGGTACGACTCAGACTTCGATAAAATTGGCTGGTCCTGTCAATTTGCGTGTATTTTATACAACGACCGATTTGAAAAATGAAAATGTCGATGTGCGGGCTATCAAACATAAGGACACGCTCACGGGGCTTGGTACGGTATCGAATGCAGCGGAATCGCACAGTACGAGCAATCGTTCTTATTTTGCCGGTATCAACGCCGACTTTTTTTCGAGTTCTATGCCGTGCGGAATCACCGTAGTCGACGGTGAAGTATATTGTAGTGACCAAGCCAGTGGTTGGTCCTTGTTCGGAATCGATGCCAACAAAATTCCTTACTCGGGAGGAGGCGATTTTTATGTAAAACTTACAGCTCCCGATTATAGTACGGCGGAGCTTAGTGCTATGAATTTGGAACGAGAGACGAATGGTTTGGTTTTGTATTCTTCGAGAAAAGGAGCAAATACAGGAACCGATAGTAATGGTTCGGAGGTCGTTTTGATTCCCGATGGTGAAGGAAATTTTTTGACACCGGGTGCAACTGTGAGAATGAGAGTTCAGGGGAACCCGAGCCATGCGGGTTCTATGCCTATTCCCGATAATGGTTATATTCTTTCGGGTAGTGGTACGAAAGAATCTTTTGTAAGTAATTTAAGTGAGGGCGATGTGGTCGAAGTTCGTTGTGCGATTCGTTTTAATGGATTTACCGGAGGTAAAATACAACAGGCATTAGGTGGTTGCCCTATGCTTGTTTCGGGAGGTAAGGTTCTCGATACGGAAAATGCACTCGATCATTTGACTTCGGCTCAACCTCGTACTGCCGTAGGGTATAATGCTGAAAAGAATAAGCTGGTGATGCTCGTAGCTGATGGTCGAAGCTCTATATCGGTAGGACCTATTTCAAAAGTTTTAGCCGATATTATGATTTATGCGGGCTGTTCCGAGGCTATGAATTTCGATGGGGGTGGTTCGTCGACATTCTATGTAAAAGGCGAGGGAGTCATTAACCAACCTAGTGACGGTTCGGAACGTTCGGTGACCGATGGATTGTATTTGTCTACCGATGCTCCTCAGAATGATGTGACGATAACGACTATCCGCTTTATGGATTACTCCAAGACTTTGAATCAGGGAGATGCATATACCCCGGTTATTTATGGTTATAATCAGTATGGAGTATTGGTCGATAGAAATGTAGAGGGTGTTACTTTGTCGTGTGGTTCGAGTTTGGGTACAATAACGAATGATGGAACGACATTGAATGCTTCGGGTAGCGGTACTCACATGTTGACTGCTGGTTATGGAAATTTGACTACCACATTGTCTGTGACGGTGATTGGGGAAAGCGGAATTTCTTCGGTCGATAACTCGCAAGCATTGATGATTTATCCCAATCCGGTAGAGCAGGGTACGGCGGTTTCGGTAGATTTGCAGGAGGTTTCCGACGCTTTGTTGTCTGTGTGTCGGAGTGATGGCGTATTGGTAAGTCGTATTGCGGTAAATGCAGGAGAAAAAAGTGTGAGCTTTGATACTTCCGAATGGGATAGAGGTATGTATATCTTGAATGTTATCCAAGATAAAAATGTGAAGTCTCTGAAATTGATAGTAAAATAACGAATAGTTTTTGTGTATGAAGTGTGCAGATAGAGTTTGGATTGTTTTAGGCTTTTTGTTTTGCTCCTTAGGAAGTGCGGGAGGAAGTTTGCGTTTGGCAGAGGATAATATAGATGAGATTGTCAAACAAATGTCGCTTCGTGAAAAAGCAATGTTATTGGTCGGATGCGAGTCGTTGGTTTCAAAAGATTCATTAACAGTTTATGTGCCGGGTGCGGCTGGGTATACAAAAGCCTTTCCGCAATACGGCATACCTTCGACTGTCATGGCCGACGGTCCGGTGGGAGTACGTATTTTTCCTATTAAGGTTGATGGAAAACGTCATTATTGTACTTGTTTCCCGTCTTCGACTTTGCTGGCTTCTACATGGGATACTCAGCTTGTGGAGACACAAGCCGGAGCAATGGGCGAAGAGGCTGCTGTTTATGATGTCGATGTCATATTGACACCCGGAATCAATATTATGAGAAATCCGTTGTGCGGGCGTAATTTCGAGTATTTTTCAGAAGATCCCGTTTTATCTGGGCTAATGGGAGCCGCTATGGTGAATGGAGTACAGAGCCGGGGTATCGGTACAAGTTTAAAGCATTTTGTCGCCAACAATCAGCAGGTGAATAAACTGAATAACGATTCTCGTATCCCGGTTAAGGCTTTGCGTGAAATTTATCTGAAAGGGTTTGAAATCTGTTTGCAGCACTCGAACCCGTGGACGGTGATGTCGTCCTATAATAAAATCGGTGGAATATTGACTCAATCGAATGCCGAATTATTACGAACTGTTCTTCGGGAAGAGTGGGGGTATGACGGTTTGGTCGTATCGGATTGGTACGGGAAAAGGAATAGTCCAGAGCAATTAGAGGGTGGTACTAATTTGTTGATGCCCGGAGAAAAGGCGCAACTTGAAGAAATAGAAGCCGGAATAGAGAGCGGTGCTCTTTCGATGGAGGTTATCGATGATGCTGTGAAGCATATCCTCGACTATGTGGTAAAGACCAAAGCTTTTCGAAAGGACATTCATGCCGCATTACCCGATTTGGAACAGCATGCTGCATTATCCCGTTCGGTTGCCGGACAGGGTATGGTACTTTTGAAAAACGACAGTTGTGTATTGCCGTTGAAAGGGATAAAAAATATTTCTCTTTTTGGTGCAACCGCTTATCACTCGATTGCCGGTGGAGGAGGCTCTTCTAATGTGAATAAATCTCATATTGTCGATATTTCGACAGGACTCGAACAGGTAGGTTTTGTCTTGGATCGTTCTTTGAAAGACCTCTATACCAAGTATAATGCTTACCAAGAGGCGTTGTTGGTCGACCCGAAGGCAACCGATTGGGAACGTCTTTCGTATCGTCGGTATGTTTATCCAGAAATGGATTTGATGCCCAATAAGACACTGGTTGGGGAGCAAGCTAAATCGAATGATATGGCTGTTGTCGTGATAGGAAGAGGTTCGACCGAGGAGTCGGATAGAAAAGTGCATGATGATTTTAATCTTTCCGATTCGGAAATTTATATGATCGACAAGGTCTGCGAGGAGTTTCATGCTCGAAATAAAAAGGTCGTTGTATTACTTAATATCGGAGGTGTGGTGGAAACAGCTTCGTGGAAGAATAAACCCGATGCGATTCTTTCTGTTTGGTTTCCGGGACAGGAGTGTGGGCATGCTGTGGCAGATGTATTGACAGGAACTGTGAATCCGTCGGGGAAACTTCCGATGACATTCCCTGTAAGATATTCGGATATTCCTTCTTCTAAAAACTATCCGATTGTGGGAGAAACTCTAAGCGGGAAAAATTTTGATTATACCTCTTACGAAGAGGGAGTATGGGTAGGCTACCGATATTTTACAACTGTGAATAAAGCGGTTTCTTATCCTTTCGGGTATGGCTTATCTTATACCGAATTTTTGTATAGCGAACCTTCTGTAAAAAAAGAGAAGGGCAGGTGGGTGGCTAAAATAAAGGTTACGAATGTAGGAGCGGCAGAAGGCCATGAGTCTGTTCAGGTTTATGTGGGGGCAGAAAATAGAGCTTCGGAAAATCCTCTTCGTGAGTTGAAAGCTTTCGGGAAAACAAAATTGCTGAAACCGGGTGAAAGTGAGATGCTTACAATGAATTTTACAGATTATGATTTGGCTCATTTCGATGAACCCTCTTCGTCGTGGGTATTGGAGAAGGGTTTGTACAAAGTAAGTTTCGGGGCTTCATGCGAAGATATAAGGTCGGTTCAGGATATAAAAGTGAAAAAACAACAAAGATGGGGTGTTAATCGTGTACTTAATCCTGTTGTCCCTGTCCGGACGATAGATTAGATAATTAATAATGGGAGATGGAGATAAAGTCTTTTTTGTGGATATTGTTGTTCGGGGTATTTTGCTCGAACAGTATGGCCGAACTTCCTAAGGTGATAGCCCATCGGGGATATTGGAAGACACCTTCTTCGGCTCAAAATTCTTTACGGGCACTTGAATTGGCCGATTCGATAGGTGTGTACGGATCGGAATTCGATGTTTGGCTGACGAAAGATGACGTATTGATTGTAAATCATGATGCTGTTATAAACGGTATGGATATAGAGTCGTCTTCGTCGAAAGTGTTGTTGAAGCAAAAGTTGAAGAATGGAGAGACTGTTCCTACGCTTGATGCATTTTTGAATAGGGCTAAAAAGTTGAGTGTGCGTTTGATTTGTGAATTGAAGCCTCATAAAGATAAACAGAGAGAGGCCGAAGCCGTGAAACGAATTGTAGAGATGGTCAGAAAAAAAGGTCTCGAAAAACGGGTAGAATATATTACGTTTTCGGCCGAGGGTTTGTTGGAACTTATTGAGCAAGCCCCCAAAGGTACACCGGTGTATTATTTGAACGGTTCTCGGCTACCGAAAGATTTAAAGTCTATCGATGCGGCGGGACAGGACTATCATATCAATGTGTTTAGAAAGCACATCGGGTGGATAAGGGAATGTCATGATTTAGGATTGAAGGTAAATGTATGGACGGTCAATTCTTTGGAAGATATGCAGTGGTGTATCGATAGGGGTGTCGATTATATTACGACTGACGAGCCTGAACGGTTGCAAGAATTGCTCCGTTCACAGCGGTCGTTTCATGATGTAGCAGGCTTTCTTCCTGTATATGGAAAAATAAGAGATTGTAAGAATCCATTGTACTCTCGGCTTTCTTCCGATATGCAGCCGGCAGTGCGTAAAGCTTTGTGGAATTTGAGCCAGAATACGGCCGGATTGTATGTTCGTTTTAGAACTAATTCTACGAGTGTGGGAGCTAGATGGACAGTTAAATATAATAATCAGTTCAATCACATTACAGCGACGGCGGTCAAAGGGTTGGACTTGTATTGTCTGCAAGACGGAAAGTGGCAGTTTGTGAATAGTGCTATTCCTACCGGGAAAGAAAACCATGCGACGATCGTTGAGAACATGTTACCCCAAGAAAGAGAATTTATGCTCTATTTGCCGCTTTATGACGGTGTCGATAAGCTCGAAATAGGTATCGACCCGGGGGCGGAGATTGTTGCGTCGGAGTTGAACAGTCCCAATCGAGAGAATCCCATTGTGATGTATGGGACGAGCATTCTTCAAGGAGCCAGTGCATCACGTCCGGGAATGGCAGCTACTAATATTATCGGTCGCCGTTTTGACAGAGAAGTCGTAAATTTAGGGTTTAGTGCAAATGCTTTTTTAGATAAGGAGATCGCCGAATTGATGAGCGAGGTGGAGGCTTCGGCATACGTATTGGATTTTGTGCCGAATGCGTCGGTCTCTCAAATAAAAGAGCTGACAATTCCCTTTTATCGTATTTTGAGAAAAAAACATCGGACGACGCCTATCATATTCGTGGAAGACCCTCAGTTTCCGAGTGCTGTTTATAATCGGGTGTTGGCCGATGAGATACGTGAAAAGAATGAAGCTTTGCAATTGGTCTACAAGGAGCTGCAAAAAGAAAAGGAGAAAAATATATATTACGTCCCGTCTCAGGCTTTGATAGGTGATGATTATGAGGCGACGGTCGATGGAATCCATTTTACCGATTTGGGACAATTTCGTTATGCCGAGTGTATAGGCGATTGTCTGGAACGAGCATTTAGAAAAAATACCATAAAAGATTTGGCGTTGATTTATCAGGGCGGAATAAATCGAATGGACTGGACGGAGGAACAGTTTCGTCCGTATGTAATGCATCAATTTCAAGATGGCCGAAAAGAATGGCTTTTTGACGGATTTCTCTTTTTGGAGTTTAGCGATGGGAAAGGCCGGCGTTATGCGCAAGGTTACGGTAAGGATGCAAGGAAGCAAGAATGGGAGTGGTTGTTACAAAGATTATTCGAGGAGGGAAAATCTTTGTCTGCTCTCGATGCTTGTATTGAGACTGTGAAAAAAGAGATAGGCGAGCCCGAATTTCGTCATCGGGTTGTTATCGGGTTACCAGCTGCCATGTTTAGACAGAGAGATTGGGGTGAATTGAATGGTAAAACATTGTGCTTTTTGTATCGGGAAGACCAAGTAGCCGCCACACGGTGGTACGTCGATAGGGTTTTGGAGTCTTTCCGTAATGCCAATTATAAGAATTTGGATCTTGCCGGTTTCTATTGGGTGGACGAGGATATTGCTTATAACGGTGATTTATCCTTGTCGGTGAGCGAATATATACATTCGAAGAATCTATTGTTTTATTGGATTCCTTATTGGAAAGCAGTGGGTTATGATAAATGGAGAGAGCTTGGTTTCGATATGGCCTATCTTCAACCCAACCATTTTTTTGAAGAAAATATTCCAGATTCGAGATTGGAAGAGGCTTGTAAAGAAAGTGAAAAGAACGGAATGGCTATTGAGATGGAGTTCGATTCTCGTGCATTATCTGATTATGAGCCGGTTTCTTTTCGTTCTCGAATGAAATCGTATATCGATGTTTTTAAGGATAATGGAGTCTTTTCTGATCTTCCGATTGCATATTATAGTGGAAGTAGAGCCATTTATGAAATGTATAAATCCGAAGATGAAAGAGATAAGGAAATCATGGACGAGTTGTGTGAATTGATTGTAGAACGACATAAAAAGTAAAATTATGAATAAGTTGATGAAAAGTTTATGTGGAACATTATGGATTGCTTTAATGTGCCAAAGTTGTGATTCGGCCGAGAGTTATGATCCGCCTATCGACTTGCAAAAGAGCTGTGTGGTGGAACGGATTGGAGATGCTCTTTATGTATCGTCGAAACTTGATGAAAGTAACGATATCGTATATGTATTTGAGAAATGTATGTTCAATAAGTTGTACACTTTTTCGAAGGTGGGAGTTGTTGCGAATAGTTCGAGTAAGCCGGTCGCTCACTCTCAAGATGTTGCAAGTATGACCTTATTGAATGAGGCAACTAGTGATAACATTGGTCCGTTTGAATTGATGGCTGGTGGTTGGTGTGGGGGTAATCATTCTTATGCAGATGATAATACGACCCGAACGGCTTTTACAGATAAAGTCATTATTAAATGTAACGATAAAGAGTTGACCGGAGATGCTGTGTTGAATGCTACCGATGTGAGAGTGTATGTGTGGAGTTATATTTACAATCCGGCTAGTGCCTATCAAGAAGATGGGAAATATCTTTTTTCCGATACCTTGTGTAAGGAGTTTAGCAGTTATAATATCTGCCGAAATACTATAAATGTAGAGGTGACTCATACCTATATGAATAAAAGTAGTGTTACTGTAAATCGTTATTATGGCATGCAATCGATGTTTAAAGACGAAGAATATACTTTTACGCCAGAAGGTGAATATATAGGTTGGATTCCACAGGCACAGGTCGATAGGTTTACAAAGACCAATTATCCTAATTTTCACCGATTTATAGAGAAAAGTTCGACCGCTTATCAGTCGGCACACATGTTTAATGAAGGTTTGGGAACAAGAGGAGAGAATATACGGATGAAGAGGCATTTATCTATGCCTACACCGATAACGAACCTCATAACACAATTACTCCCATTGCCAGAAAAAGGGGAGACAGGTTCGAACTGGATCTGGTGCTGCGTAACAATATCACCACAGAGGAGCATCCGCTGGGAGTCTATCATCCCCATGCAAAGCTGCATCATATCAAAAAAGAGAATATCGGCCTGATCGAGGTTATGGGTCTGGCAGTACTGCCTGCCCGCCTGAAGGGCGAGATGGCGCATCTGAAGGAAGCAATCCTCGCCGGTAAAGACTTAAGAGCTGATGAGGAACTGGCAAAGCATGCAGACTGGGTAGACGAGTTCCGTCCGAAATACGATGCCATCACTGCAGAGAACATCGACGGTATCGTAGAGAAGGAGATCGGTCTGGTATTCATGCAGGTATTGGAAGATGCCGGTGTCTACAAGAGAACTGAGGAAGGTCAGAAGGCGTTCGACCGTTTTGTAAAGAGCTTGTAATAATAGTTCAGCCATAGAA
>OGLN01001752.1_pt1 | contig 14753 bp, 9 predicted proteins | sample 1572641 | NCBI WGS metagenome assembly OGLN01 (sample SAMEA2581903, study PRJEB24529) | metagenome | biome: Human gut stool | place: China | collected 2011
GCGCCCAGACGGATGGCCGTCTGCGCGTAGGCGAACGAATCGTAGGCGGTCAGAATGATGACATACGCGCGGCTGCCTGCTTCGCGCAGCCGCCGCACCATCTCCAGCCCGTCCATCTTCGGCATTTTGAGATCCGTGATGATAAGCGTCGGCTGGCAGTCCTCCGCGACGGCAAGGGCCTGTTCGCCGTTGGCGGCTTCGCCGACCACAATGCAGTCCAGCGCCGCCCAGTCTACTGCCATGACGATACCCTTGCGGATCATTTCCTCATCCTCTACAACCATTACCCGCATCATACGCCGGGCCCTCCCTTCGCGGGCAGGCGCGCAAGAATACAGGCGCCGCCGCCCTCCGGATTTTCAAGACGCAGACCGAACGCGTCGCCGTAATGCTTGCGCAGGATCGTGTCTACATTTAATAGTCCCAGATGTCCCGTCTGCGTTTCCGGCGGTTTGTAAGGCCCCAGAAGGTCCGGCGGGAAGCCGCAGCCGTTGTCCCGGACGCGGATCTCGAGCACGTCCTGCTCCGCAAGCACGGCCGTGACGGAGAGTTCACCGTGTTCTACACCGGAAAGGCCGTGCAGAATGGCATTCTCTGCCAGCGGCTGCAGGAGCATTTTCGGAACCATGCACGAAAGAAGCGCCTCCGGCACGGCTTCCGTGTATGAGAAGCTTTCCGACAGGCGGATGCGCTGAATCTCGACGTACCGGCTCAAAATCTCCAACTCCCGCCGCAGGGGGACAAATTCGTCCGGCGTGATGCAGAAGCGAAGGATATCGGCAAGATTCGTTGACATCAGCGCCACCTGCGGCACTTGATTGATTTTGCTGATCCACTTCATGGTGTCGAGCGTGTTGCACAGAAAATGCGGGTTTAGCTGCGCCTGCAGCATGCGGATCTGCGCGCGGTTAAGTGCGCGCTGGTTTTCCAACAGTGCCTGCTGGTTGTGCCGGAGGGCGACGACCATGGTGTTGAACTGCTGTGCCAATTCGCCCAATTCGTCATGCCGGCCGGCGGGAACGGGAACCTGCACGTCCAGATTATTTTTCCCGACCTGCCGGATGGCGTGATGCAGTCTGCCGATCGGTTGGAAGACCTGCCGGCTTAGCTGTAGGCTGAGTACGACGCTTAAAATGATGCAGGCCAGCGCGCACAGCACGCTCACCGAGTACAAAAGCCGGAGTGTTCCGGCGCTGAGCGGCTGCGGCTGCTGCAGGACGAGATACAGACCGGTTTCGGTATGCTGCCGCACGGTATAGGAAACGTCGGCAGACAGACCGGTGAGCGCCTTGCCGGACAAAAGCTGCCCGCGCAGCGCGTCGGCGAGGCTCTGGGTCTGTGCCGGCTGCGTACAGTAGACCGGACGCCAGCGCGCGTCGAGCAGAAGAAGTTCGTTCTGCGCACCAGCTGTGCCGCCGAGCAGTGTCCGCAGCTGCGTTTCCAGCATGCCGATGGTGAGATATCCGACCGGCGCGCCGTAGCGGTCGGTCAGGAGCATCGCAGCGTGCAGAAGCGGCTCGTCTGTGTCGGCCGGATCTTCTGCCGCGCTGCACACCAGAACACCGGTTCCGGCGCAGGCCGCCTCGTATAAAAGGCCCCAATTGGTCGGCAGCGACCGGATTTCGGGCGCTGTCTGTGTCGAATAGCGCCAGCGGCCGCTGATATCGTAAAGGTCAAAGCGTGCAAAGCTGCGCACGGACTCTGTAGCGTCGAACAGCTGGCTGTAGACCGCCGTGTCCTCCGCTTCTGCGTCAAACAGCGCCTGTGCAACGAGCGGATTGTGCTGCAGGGATGCGGCTGTCTGCAAAAAGCCGCTGTGCAGCGTATCAAGCGCCTCGCAGGAGGCGGACAGCTGCTGTTGGGCCGTCTGCTGGGCGTTCGACGTCATGCGCAGGCGGAAAATCTGCAGCAGCAGACCGGAGCACAACAGCATCGGCACCAGAGACACGGCCAGAAACGCCGCGTTCAGCCGCTGACGGAAGGAGGAAAAGTGAAGCCGCTTCATTGTTCTGCCTCCGTCCCGAGATAAAAGGCCCAACTCATCAGAATTGCTTCGCGGTGCTCGCTTGCCCAGCTTACGTCATACGCGACCTGACGAATGGCGGATAGTTCCGGCAGTTTGCTGGCAGGACTCACGTCGCTGCGCACCGGGCGGCGGTAAAAATCAGACTGCAGCAGCTGCTGCACGTCGTAGCTGACGGCAAAATCGAGAAACAGCTTTGCGTTGTCGGGGTGCGGCGCGCCCTTCAGCGCGGCGCAGCCGTCCGGTACGCAGCTTGTGCCGTCTGCGGGGTAGACCATGGCGATCCCGTCCCCAGCAGCAATGCGCTTGCGCGCGGTCTCCTCCAGCGTGATGCCGACGAGCGCTTCGCCGTTTGCAACGGCGGAAATGATCGCACCTGAACCGGACAGGAGCTTTCCGTCCAGGTTTTCCGCAAATGTTTGCAGCACCTCATCCGCGTCGCCGCCCAGCGCGCAGAGCATCGTCACGAGCGCGGTATAGCTCGAGCCGGAGACGGATGGATCGGCAAAGGCGATCTGCCCGCGCAGCGCCGGATCCAGAAGATCCGCCCAGCAGGAGAGCTGTCCGGAGGACAGCAGCTTCGGATTGTAGACCAGCACGACCGGAAGCGAGGAAAACGGCGTCCAGCTGCTGTCCTGCGCACGGTACTGCGGCAAAATCTGCTCCGCGCCGCGGCAGACGTAGGGCTCAAACAACGCCCGGCAGGCTTCGAGACTCTCGACGCCGCCGCCGAACATCACGTCGGCCCGTGGTGCGTCCTGCTCCTTTTGCAGCTGCTCAAGCAGTTCGTTTGTGCCGCCCTGTACGACCTCGACCCAGATTCCGGTGCGCGATTCAAATTCCTTGACGATCGGCCACCAGACCTCTTTTTTGTGCGAGGTGTACAGAACGAGACGCGCCGATTCATCCGGCGCGTAGGCGGCTGTATCCTGTGCGGCGGGCGCGCAGCCAGTCAGAAGCGCGAATGCTATACATAATATCAGAATGCGTATGTGTTTCATAGTTTCCGTGTCCTGTAGCAGCGAGAACAAAACTCTCTGTTATTTTGCCCTGATTATAACACATCTCCGGCTCGGTTTTCATTGAATTTTTAAAATTATCGCAGAGAATCACAAATAATCGCAGATTTGTCCACTGTTCTTTTGTGCAGAAGCACCGTAAAATGAATGCATACGATGCAGAATATCCTTTCGATGCTGCACGGAATCAAAATTTTATCAGGAGGAATATCAGAATGAAGAAGATGCTTGCGCTTCTGCTGGCTGCTGTGATGGTTCTGTCCATGGCTGCCTGCGCTGCCGCTCCGGCGACGACCCCGGCTGACACGCCCGCTCCCGCAGAAGATACCCAGACGACCGAACCCGCTGAAACCACCGAGACGCCCGAGGCTCCCGCAGAGGAAACGCCCGCTGCCGAGCCCGAAAATCTGACTGCGACCCAGCAGATCATCAAGGAAGCCGAAGGCATGACCCTTGAAGAGCTGGCGAAGAAGGCCATTGAAGAGTCCAACGGCAAGATGTTCTACGGCGTCGGCAACTCCAGCCGCGGCAAGAGCGCCCTGCCTCTGTTCATTGAGTATCTGCAGTCCATCGATTCCAGCTACAACATGGAGTTCGAGTGGCAGCAGCCCAAGAACAACAAGATCTTCGATCAGCTGACCGCTGACTCCCTGAAGGGCACTGGCACGTTCGCCATGACCCTCATTCAGGACGGCAACCAGATCGAGAGCAAGATGGTTCAGACCGGCATCCTCGACACCTTCATCCCGAAGGACTGGGCCGATGCCAACGGCACCACCGCCGACGCCTACACCGGCTTCCTGCCGCTGCAGACGCTCAACAAGGTCTTTATGTACAACTGCGTGGGCGACAAGACCTACGATAACTGCTGGGACTTCGTCGCCGAGGGCGAGCATGGCCTGTTCATGGACATCGACTCCGAGATCGTCGGCAAGAACTTCCTGTACATGCTGACCCGCGACGACTACGCAGCGTGGCTGAAGGAGTCCTTTGAGGCTCTGTCCGCTGACGAGCAGGCATACTTCCAGCCCACTATCGCAGAGATGGAATCCGAAGCTGCCGACCTTGGCCTCGGCGCTGACGGCGCTTACGCGCTGGCATGGATCAAGCTGTGGGTCGAAAGCTACAACGCCCAGACCGACGACGGCCCCATCTGCAACACCCTTGTCGACGCTTCCGCGAAGGATCAGTTCGGCCTTCTCGTTTACTCGAAGCTCCGCTCCGTCGAGGAGTCCAGCTCCGTCTCCGTCAACAACATCAAGGTCGCCGCGTATGAGGACGGCTATCAGGGTATCGGCGGCTATGGCTACTGCCATTACCTGTTCGTCACCGACAACTCCCCGCTGCCCTGGACGGCCTGCGCCTTCATCGCCTACATGACCTGCACCGCCGACGGCTTCTCTGCCTGGGGCAAGGACATGGGCGGCTACTCCTCCAACCCGACCGTGGCAGAGGAGACTGAGGCCAACTTCCATCACTCCATCGGCGGCATGGCCGAGGACGGCACCACTGTTGAATTCGCAGCAAAGAACGACCGCGGCTATGAATGGTGGACGACCAACGGCAAGCTCGTGCTCGAGGATCCGGAATACTGCGCAGACGTTGCATTCACCGTCGGCAGCTGGATCGAAATGCTGAGCAAATACTCCGCAGGCTGATCTGTCAACCAGCACCTTACCGGCGCCCCTGGATGCGCATCCAGGGGCGCCTTTGCAAAAACATACCCCATCATCCGCCCTTCAAACCTGAGAAAAGAGGAGGAAGCCATGAGCCGACCCACTACCCTCCGCGCAAGCAGATCCACGATTGTGCTCAATAAGGTCAAGACCTTCTTTTCCAAGCCGCACAACGTCATTCTGCTGCTGCTTGGCATTGTCCTGACCTTCACCACGGTCGCGCCGATCGTCGCCATCGTGGAAGATACCTTCAAAATTCACGCCGGCACCATCGATGCCCATCTGACCGGGCAGGCGTCCGGCTATACGACCGTCAACTACACCGACCTTTTCACCAGCCGCATGGCAAAGACGAATCTGTGGACGCCGCTTCTCAACACGGTGCTCCTCGCTGTCGGCACCTGCGTGGTGTCCATTCTCTACGGCGGGCTGTTTGCGTTTTTGATCACGCGAACCGACCTTGCGTGGAGAAAATATCTGAGCTCCATCTTTATTTTCCCGTACATCATGCCGCAGTGGACGCTGGCCGTCGTGTGGCAGAACCTGTTTAACTCCAACGCCGTCACCGGCACGTCCAACGGTCTGCTTGCCGCCCTGTTCGGCGTCAACATGCCGATATGGTGGTGCAAGGGCCTGTTTCCAAGCTTGATGGTCCTGGGCCTGCACTACGCGCCGTTCGCCTATATCCTCATCGGCGGCATTTTCCGCAACATGGACGCCAATCTTGAAGAGGCCGCGACCATTCTCGACACGCCCAAGTGGAAGACCATGTTCCGCATTACGCTTCCGATGGTCAAGCCCGCGATTTTGTCCACCATTCTGCTGGTCTTCGGCAGCGCGATGGGCTCTTACCCGGTGCCGCATTATCTGGGCCTGAGCACGCTGTCGACCAAGTATGTCTCGATGAACTCCAAGTATACGGGTGAAGCGAGCATTCTTGCCATCATCATGATGGTCTTCGGCGTGGCGATCATGCTTCTGAACCAGCTCTCGCTCAGAAGCCGCAAGAATTACACGACTGTCACCGGCAAGTCCGGCCAGATCTCCAAGATCACGCTCGGCAAAACCGGCCGCGTCGTCATCGCCTTGATCCTTGTGATTCTCACGTTCTTCACGAGCATCTTCCCCATCATTTCCTTCGCGTTCGAGACGTTCCTGCCGAATCCGGGCGACTATTCGTTCCTGTACACGGGCGACGCGTCGAACCTCACGACCAAGTGGTGGGTCACGGCGGAGAACGTCACCGAAAACGGCATGTACGGTCAGAAGGGCATTTTGTATAACGAGACGATCTGGCGTGCGTTCAAGGGCACGATCCTTGTCTCCGTGGCCTGTGCGCTGCTGGCCGGCTCCATCGGCACGATGATCGGCTACGCCGTCTCGAAAAACCGCCGCAGCCGCTGGGCGAACTATGTGAACTCCGTCGCTTTCCTGCCGTATCTCATGCCGTCCATCGCTGTGGGCGTCGCATTCTTCATCCTGTTCTCGACGGAAAAGCTGAACCTGTTCAATACCTACACGCTGCTCATTATCGTCGGCACGGTCAAATACATCCCGTTTGCCAGCCGCAGCAGCCTCAACTCCATGCTCCAGCTGTCGGGCGAGATCGAAGAAGCGGCCATCATTCAGGATGTTCCCTGGATCAAGCGCATGACCCGCATCATCATCCCCATCCAGAAATCCTCGATCATTTCCGGTTTCCTGCTGCCGTTCATGACGTGCCTGCGTGAGCTGTCGCTGTTCATGCTGCTGTGCGTGCAGGGCTTCATCCTCTCGACGACGCTGGACTACTTCGACGAGATGGGCCTCTACGCGTTCTCCAGCGGCATCAACCTGATCCTGATCGTGACCATTCTGGTCTGCAACACCCTCGTCAACAAAATCACGGGCGCAAGCCTCGACAAAGGAATCGGAGGATAAAGCTATGCCTGAAATCAAACTTGAACATATCACCAAGCGCTGGGGCAAGTTCTATGGTGTGGACGACCTGAATCTGGTCATTGAAAATAACGCGTTTGTCACCCTGCTGGGCCCCTCCGGCTGCGGCAAGACCACCACCCTGCGGATGATCGCGGGACTGGAGACCCCCACTAGCGGACGCATCACCATCGGCGACACGGTGGTATTCGACAGTGAGCTGGGCATCAACATCCCCGCCAACAAGCGGAAGGTGGGCTTCCTCTTCCAGAACTATGCCCTGTGGCCCAACATGACCGTCTACCAGAATATTTCCTTCGGCCTGTCAAACATCAAGGAGGAAATGCCGAAGATCAGCTTTGAGGCGAAAAACGCCGCCCGTCTGGCACAGATCCTCAAAAATCCTCAGGATGTGGTAAAGACTCTTGAGGAATGCCGGGATAAAAACGGCAAGCTGGACGAAACGAAGGCCATCATCAAGCTGATCGATACCTACACCATCTCCCAGTACACTGCCCAAAAGCTGTTCGGCTATCATTTGGAGCAGGGTAAGGACGTGTCCGCCGAGGTAAAGGCTCTGGAAGAAAAGGTGGAGGCCGCTCGAAAGGCTCAGCCCTTCAACGAGAACTTTGAGCTTCTCAAGGACGGCGAGGTGGAAACTGCTGTGCGCAAGCTGACCAAAGAAGAGATCGACCTGTCCGTGCGCCGGGTGTCCCGCATCGTCAAAATCAGTATGTTCATGGACCGCTATCCCGCGGAGCTGTCCGGCGGTCAGCAGCAGCGTGTGGCCATCGCCCGGACGCTGGCTCCCGAGCCCAGCGTGCTGTTCATGGACGAGCCGCTTTCCAATCTGGATGCCAAACTGCGTCTGGAAATGCGCTATGAATTGCAGCGGCTCCATGTGGAGACCGGCTCCACCTTCGTATACGTCACCCACGACCAAATGGAGGCCATGACGCTGGCAACGCAGATCTGCCTGATGAACAACGGTGTCCTTCAGCAGTATGCCGCGCCGCTGGAAGTTTACAATCACCCTGCCAATCTTTTTGCGGCAGACTTCGTGGGCAACCCCTCCATCAACTTTGTGGAGGCCAAGGGCTGGCAGGGGCCTGAGGGCAGCATTGAGCTGACGCTGCTGGACGGACACAAGGCAGTTTTCACCCCCGAGCAGCCATTGCAGCTGCCCCAGTGGTTCCACCGGCGGGACGAGGAGCTGGAAGCCCAGGCGCAGGCTCTGAAGGCCCGTGCGGGAGAGAGCGGCTACGTGGAAAAGAGCAACAAGGACGAGACCTTCCGCTACCACATCGCCAGAGTCAACGACGAGGACGACGGCATCCACGAGGAGCCGATTCTCACCAACGAGGATCTGGTGCTGGGCATCCGCCCGGAGTTCCTGTCCATCACCGGCGGTGGAAATGTGGAGTGCGAGATTTACGGTGCCATGCCCACCGGCATGGAATCCACCGTCAAGGTGCGCATCGGAGAGTATTTGCTCACCGGCGTGGTCTTCGGCAGCACCCTGTTTACCATCGGAAGCAAACACCTGCTGGATATCACCGGCAGCAGCGTGATGCTCTTTGACCGGTCAAGCGGTCGGCGCATCACCTCCGGCACCCTGAAGCTGCTGTGATCCGGGGACTGTTATTCGATCTGGACGGCGTTCTGGTGAACACGAACCCCCTCCACGCCCGGGCATGGCAGGAGCTTGCCGAAGAATTGGGAATTCCCTTCACTCCGGCAGACCAGGAGGCCTTTCTGGGCATCAGCCGGGCACAGTGCCTGGAAATTCTGCTGAAAAAGGGAAACCGCTCCCTTTCGGAATCCGAAAAAGAGAGGCTGTGCACCCGGAAAAATGACCGCTACCGGGAGATGATCGGCACTTTGACCCCGGCGGCGCTGCTGCCGGGCGTGTCGGAATTCTTACGCGTTGCCCGGGCCGAGGGATACCGGACAGCTCTTGGCAGTGTCAGCAAAAATGCGGAGTTTGTCCTGAAAAAGCTGGAAATTACGGCGTTTTTTGACGCCGTCATCGACGGCAGGAAAATTGTAAACGGCAAGCCCAACCCGGAGGTGTTCCTCAAAGGAGCGGAGGCTCTGGGACTCCCACCTGAGCAGTGCCTGGTTTTCGAGGACTCAGCCGCAGGTATCGAGGCCGCCCACCGGGGCGGAGTGAAAGCCATCGGCATCGGAACGGCCCGGCTGCTCCCGTCGGCAGAGCTGACCATCCCAGGCTTCTCCGGCGTAATGCCGGACGCGCTTCTGGCGCAGTTGCTATAACACTTTTATCAGATTGATATGAATTCCTGACCGGCTCCCACGCCGTCAACGATTTCTGCGTCGTGACGCTTTCGAGCCTCTATCTCGATATCATCAAGGACCGCCTGTACTGCGACGGCGCGGATTCCGCCGCCCGACGCTCGGCACAGAGCGCACTGTGGATCATTCTCGATGCCATGACGAAGGTCTTCGCGCCGATTCTCGCGTTCACCTGCGACGAGATCTGGCTCCAGATGCCGCACCGCAACGGCGACGACGGCCGCAACGTGCTGCTGAACCAGATGTCGAAGCCGTATACGGATTACGCGCTGCTTGATACCGAAATGGCCGTCTGGGAGACCGCGCTGCGCGTCCGCTCGGACGTCAACGGCGTTCTGGAAACGGCCCGCGCCGACAAGCGCATCGGCAAGAGCCTCGAAGCGCACGTGGCGCTGTTTGCAAACGACGAGGACGCAAAGGCCGCACTGGATGCGGTCAAGTCCGTCGATCTGCCGGAGATCTTCATCGTCTCCAACGTCAGCACGAACGAGACTGCCCCCGCAGAGGGTGCCGTTGTCGGCCAGGGCGTGAACTTCCCCGGCCTGACCGTCGCCGTGACCGAGGCGAAGGGAACGAAGTGCCCGCGCTGCTGGATGCACTCCGAAAGCCCCGACGAGCACGGCCTGTGCCCGCGCTGCGCCGCCGTCTGCAAGGCCCTCGGCGTTGTGTTTGAATAAGCCATATGAAAAAAAAACCGCGCCCGCCGCTGTACCAGCGGCGGGCGCACTATGTTTTTTAAGCACTGGCGCTTCGGTCAAATCCGGAACAGCCGTCTTGCGTTTTCTGCCGTTGCGGCAGCAGCAGCTTCTGCGGAAATGCCGCGAAGCGCCGCGATCTTTTTTGCCACGAACGGCACGAGGCTCGGGTCGTTGCGGCGGCCTCTGAACGGCTCCGGGGCCATATAGGGACAGTCGGTTTCGATGAGAATGCGGTCCAGCGGGATCTTTTCCGCGACCTCGACCGCCTTGCGTGCGTTTTTGAACGTGACCACGCCGGTAAAGCCGATGTACCAGCCGCGCTTTACCAGCTCCTTCGCCATCTCATAGCTGCCGGAAAAGCAGTGGAACACGCCGGTCACGTCCGGGAAATCGCTGATGATGCGCAGTCCGTCCTCATGCGCCTCGCGCTCATGGATCACGACGGGAAGCGACAGCTCCTGCGCAAGCTTCATCTGCATCCGGAACGCCCGCTGCTGCACGTCTCTCGGAGGGTCTTCGTAGTGATAATCCAGACCGATCTCTCCGATGGCCTTCACGCGCGGGTCCTTGCACAGCGCGCGGTATTCCCCGATCCGCGCCTCGTCCACCTGCTCCGCGTCGTCCGGGTGGCTGCCGACGGCGGCCCAGATCCAGTCGTACTGATGGGCCAGCTCGACCGCGTGATGGGACGACGGGCCGTCGCAGCCGATCTCCATCATGCCGGTGACGTCCGCTGCGCGCATTTTTTCCACAATGTTCACAAAGTCCTGTGCAAAACAGTCCTCGCCCAGATGGGCGTGAGAATCAAAATACATCGCTTACTCCTTTGACGGCTTATTCTGCTCCAGCCAGATGAGCAGCACCGCGATGTCTGCGGGCGATACGCCCGAAATGCGGCCGGCCTGTCCGACGGACAGGGGGCGGATTTCGCTCAGCTTCTGCCGCGCCTCGACGCGCAGGCCCTGAATGGACAGATAATCAATCGACTCCGGCAGGAGCCTGCCCTCCTCGCGGGCAAATTCCTCGACCTGCTTCTGTTGGCGGGCGATATAGCCCGCGTATTTCATGCGGATCTCGACGGCCTCGCGGATGACGGGCGGCAGGTCGGGCCGCTCCGGATCGAAGGGGGCCAGATCATCATAACTCAGCTGCGGTCTGCGCACCAGATCGGCAAGCCGCGCCGAGCCTTCGACCGGCGCGGTGTCGTGCGCGCGGAGTATCTCGTTCAGCGCTTCGCTTTCTGCCACGCCCGTGGCCTCCAGCCGTTTGATCTCCTGCGCGACCATGCGGTATTTTTCCTGCACGGCGGCATCCTGCGCGTCCGAGACGAGGCCGATGCGGCGGCCGATGGGCGTCAATCGCTCGTCGGCGTTGTCCTGCCGGTGCAGGAGCCGGTATTCTGAGCGCGAGGTCATGATGCGGTACGGCTCGTTCGTGCCCTTCGTGACCAGATCGTCGATGAGCGTGCCGATATAGCCGTCGGAGCGCTTTAAGACCATCGGCTCTTCGCCTTTTATCTTCAGCGCCGCGTTCACGCCCGCGACGAAGCCCTGCACGGCGGCCTCCTCATAGCCGGACGAACCGTTGAACTGGCCCGCGCCGTAAAGGCCGGGGATCTTTTTGCTTTCGAGCGTCGGCAGAAGCTCGGTCGGGTCGATGCAGGCATATTCAATGGCGTAGGCCGGGCGCATCATCTCCGCGTGCTCCAACCCCCTGATGGTGTGGAGCATTTCGAGCTGCACATCCTCCGGAAGCGAGGAGGAAAGGCCCTGAATGTATAACTCGTCCGTATACAGCCCGCACGGCTCGACAAACAGCTGGTGGCGGGACTTGTCCGGGAAGCGGTCGATCTTCGTCTCGATGGACGGGCAGTAGCGCGGGCCGACGGATTCGATCATGCCGTTAAAGAGCGGCGACCGGTCATGGTTGGCCTTGATGATCTCGTGCGTTTTTTCGTTCGTATAGGTCAGATAGCAGACCGCCTTATTTTCCGGCGGCGTCTCGGTCGAAAACGAGAAGGGAACCGGGTGCTGATCGCCGGGCTGTAGCTCCATCTGCGTCACGTCGATTGAACGGCGGTTCACACGCGGCGGCGTGCCGGTCTTGAACCGGCGCATCCGAAGGCCGAGCGCAGCCAACTGCTCCGCAAGGCCGATGCCTGCCTGCATCCCGTCCGGGCCGGAGGAATAGGCACAGTCGCCGGTGATGACGCGTGCGTCCAGATACGTGCCGGAGGCGATGACGCAGGCCTTGACGGAATAGACCGCGCCGAGGCGCGTGACGACAGCGGACACATGGCCGTCCGTCAGGCGAAGCTGCGTGACCATGGCCTGCTTGAGATCAAGATGCTCCTGCCGCTCAAGCGTGCGCTTCATATCCTCCTGATAGCGCCGCCGGTCGGCCTGCGCGCGGAGGGAGTGGACAGCGGGGCCCTTGCCAAGGTTCAGCATCCGGTACTGGATGCACGAGCGGTCGGCGGCCTTTGCCATTTCCCCGCCCAGCGCGTCAAGCTCCCGCACCAGATGGCCCTTGCCCGTGCCGCCGATGGCGGGGTTGCAGGGCATATTGCCGACGGCGTCCAGATTGATCGTAAACACGACCGTCTCCAGCCCCATCCGCGCACAGGCCAGTCCTGCCTCGATCCCGGCGTGTCCCGCGCCGATCACGGCGATATCATACCGCCCAGCGTCAAATTCCATAGATATCCCTCCAATACGGGTGCTATTTTATCAGTAAATATACCCGATTGCAAGAAGTGTGGCCGCATGCGGAAAAAAATTCCGCCGCGACAGCGTTCGGCAGACTTTTCCCTCTGCGGGTGCTATCTTATAGATACAGCTTATCCAATGCGAGCGCACTTCATATCCCTGGCAGCGGCCCAGGCCGCCGCCAAATCCCACAACCCCATCTTCCCCCGGCCAGAGCTGGCCGGGGGTCTTTTTTGATCGTACGGTGCTGCCTTTAGCGTCAGTTGACAAGGGCACGCACGCTTGCGGGCCGGACTGGGCCGCCGTCTGCCGCGTTATCGTCCTTGACATACGCCAGTATGTCTGCGTCCTCTGCCTTGCAGACAACGCCCCAGACCAGCCGGCAAGTCCTTCGGAGTTTTTCACGGAGGATAAACGGCGGCTGGCCAGGCAGACGAGGCAGGCGGGCTGTCGCCCGCCAACGAGGATAACGACGCCAGACGTCGTTTTGCCCCGTGAAAAACCGTGTGTGCCCTTGTCAACTGACGCTACGCATACCCGTACATACCGCGCACGGAGACTTCTCCGGAGGCGACGGCGGCTTTTGTCCCGTCGGGGTAGGTAACGAGAAGGGCCGCCTCTTCGTCGATGCCGTCGGCGTGGGCGTAGGTCACGTCGTCGCCCCGGACGAGCTTGACGTCCTGTCCGATGGTGATGCAGTGGGCGGCAAATTCCCGCAGCAAGGCGCCTTTTTCGGTGAACAGGGCCTGCTCCAGTTCGCAAAGTGACCGGACGAGGGCGGCGGCGAGGCGGGCGCGGTCGGGCTTCTGGCCGGTAAAGGCCTCCAGACTGGCCGACATGGCGCTGACCTCCGGCGGCAGGTCGACGCGGGCGCAGTTGATGCCGATGCCGACAACGGCGTAGTCGACCTCGCGCGATTCGGCCTCGATGCCGATCTCGGTGAGGATGCCGCAGAGCTTTTTCCCGCCGAGCACAAGATCGTTCGTCCATTTGATATCGGGATACACGCCGCTGACCGCGAAGACCGCCCGTGCGGCGGCGACCGCAGCCATGGCCGTGAGGTGCATGAGGGCTTCCGGCTTTGCGTGCGGGCGCAGGATCACGCTGAAATACAGGCCGCCCGGCGGGGAGACGAAGGTGCGGCCCCGGCGGCCCCGTCCGGCAGTCTGCTGATCCGCTACGACCAACAATCCGCTCTCTGCTCCCTGTTCCGCTTCCAGCTTGGCGCGGATATTGGTGGAATCAATGCTGTCGAAAAACAGTAAGGGATGTCCCACCCACTTTGTCTTCAATCTGCTTTGGATATCGGCCTGGTTATAGACCTCCTCCGCCTGATCCACCAGGTGGTACCCCTTGTTCTGTACCGCCTCGATGACATAGCCTTCTTTCTTCAGTTGTCCGATTGCTTTCCATACGGCAGTCCGGGATACTCCGAACTGCTCACAGAGTTCCTGTCCGGAGACGTAAGTCTCCTTTTCCCGCAGGAGCTCCAATATCTTTGCTTTCATACTCATAAAGTCGCCGCCATCACTGCCTTAATCGTATGCATACGATTCTCTGCTTCATCAAATACGATGGACTTCTCACTTTCGAATACTTCATTGATTACTTCCAGCTCGGAGTATCCGAATTTCTCATAGACATCCTGTCCAATCTTAGTCTTAAGGTCATGGAATGCCGGGAGACAATGCATAAACAACGCCTGCTCTCCTGCATTATCCATCAGCTTCTTATTTACCTGATATGGCATCAGGTCTGTAATACGCTCTTTCCAGGCCTCTTCCGGCTCACCCATGGATACCCACACATCAGTATAGACAATGTCTGCGCCCCTGGTTCCTTCCATGGCATCTTCTGTCAGAGTAATGGTTCCGCCTGTGCGGGATGCCACATCTTCACAATATGTAACCAGCTTTGGATCCGGGAAATATTTTTTATTGGTACATGCCACAAAATGCATACCCAGTTTTGCACAGGTTACCATCAGGGAATTTCCCATATTATAACGGGCATCTCCCATATATGCCAGCTTTACGCCCTTTAATCTGCCAAGATGCTCGCGGATGGTCAGCATATCTGCTAACATCTGGGTCGGATGAAATTCATTGGTCAGTCCGTTCCATACCGGAACGCCTGCATATTTTGCCAGTTCTTCTACGATATCCTGCCCATAGCCACGATATTCGATTCCATCAAACATACGTCCCAGAACACGTGCGGTATCCGGAATACTTTCCTTTTTTCCAATCTGGGAACCGCTCGGATCAAGATATGTCACATGCATACCCAGATCATGTGCAGCTACCTCGAAAGAGCATCGGGTTCTTGTACTTGTCTTCTCGAAAATCAGTGCAATATTTTTTCCAACCAGACTGGCATGCATGATTCCCTGATGT
>OGLN01001756.1_pt1 | contig 14738 bp, 17 predicted proteins | sample 1572641 | NCBI WGS metagenome assembly OGLN01 (sample SAMEA2581903, study PRJEB24529) | metagenome | biome: Human gut stool | place: China | collected 2011
CAAAAGCTTTTTTTAGCCATTTGCGGTTTTTTCCTTGTGATTCCGTTGCGATTCGAACGCAAGACCCACGCCTTAGAAGGGCGTTGCTCTATCCAGCTGAGCTACGGAACCATCCTTAATTGTGGTGCAAAGGTACGTTTTTTTATGAAAACTACAAATTTTACACCCAAAATATTTATTATTTATATTAAAATAATAGACCTATATATGAAAAGTAAATAGTTGTTCTATTGAAATACAATGCTTTAGATAGCATAACATTTTTCTTTAAAAAATCGGCATAAGGCGCAAAGAAAAGCAAAGTTCTACATAAATAAATGCAGGTCAGCATCTTGTATGCAGAGCGGGTGGAAACGGACTCCGGCATAAAATGCCTGAAAACACCCCTTTCGGACAAAGTTCGGCTACTAAACAGCTACCGGTTCCGAAACGGGGTATATACAGCATAACAAGTTCTGTTTCATTGCTTTGCCTTGTTTTGCATAGCTCTTGGTAAGAAATAAGTAACTACCTTTAGAAACGAAAATTTTAGAGTTATGGAAACAAAGAGAAGTACGTTTGCGACCTCGTTCTACATCAAGAGATCCGCAGTGAGAAACCGGGACGGGAAAGCCCCCATCATGGTGAAAATCTCCGTTGACGGGGATGACAAGGCGGTGGGAACCAAGCTGTTCGTCACTCCCGACCTCTGGGAGAACGGCAAGGCGAAAGGCAAGTCCGCCGAGGCAAACGAGATAAACGGGCAACTGAAGGAGGTCTCCGCCCGGCTCACCAACCACTACCACCGCATCCTCCGGGAAGAGGATTTCGTTACCGCCGAGAAGTTGCGCAACGCCTTCCTCGGTGTCGGCGTGATGGAGAACTGCATCCTGAAAGACTTCGGGAATATGAACCGGGAGTTCGGGGCGATGGTGGAGAAAGGGCAGCGAGCCAAGTCCACCTACAACAAGTATCTGGCTGTTTACAACCATTTCAAGACCTTCCTTTGGGAGAAGAAGAAGCGCACCGACATGGCTTACAAGGAGCTGACCAAGGAGATCATCACCGATTTCGACAAGTACCTGCGGGTAGAGAAAGGGCTGAGTGCCAACACCCTCTGGATATACACCATGCCCCTGCTCAGCCTGACCGACAAGGCGTGGCGGCGTGGAATCGTCCGCACCGACCCCTTCGGCGAGTACAGCCTTGAAATGCAGGAGACCGACCGGGGCTACCTTACGGAAGAGGAGCTGCGCACCTTGGCTAACGCCGTGTTCGTCAAGAAACAGACCAGCCTCGTGCGGGACATGTTCCTCTTCGGGTGTTTCACCGGGCTTAGCTACATTGACATAAAGACGCTCACCCATGACAAGATACAGCGCATGGATTTCGACGGCGAGGAATGGATCATCACCCGGCGCACCAAGACCCGTGTGTCGAGCAACGTTCCCCTCATGGAGATTGCCAAGGAGCTGATAGAGAGGTACAGGGGGCTTGCCGGGGGTGACCTTGTCTTTCCCATGCCCAGTAACAGCGTGTGCAACACCCACCTCAAACAGATAGCCAAAGCCTGCGGCATCCACAAGGAGATCGGCTTCCACCTGAGCCGCCACACCTTCGCCACGACCGTCTATCTCTGCAACGGCGGCACCATCGAGGCGCTCTCCAAGATACTCGGGCACAAGCACATTTCCACGACCCAGATCTACGCCGAGGTGACCAACAGGATGGTAAGCTCCGATTTCCGGGCGATCTCCGGCAACCTTGCCGCCATGCAGCGGAGTGTGCTGGAGAAGAAGGACAGGAAGCAGGACGGGAAGCGGGTGCGCCGCTCCCTCCGGGAAACGGCTTGATGCCTTTCCCCGGTGCAGAATGCGGCAAAGGCAGGAACTTCCGATACGGTGTCCCTGCCTTTGCTGCATTTCCCGATGCACACCCCCGTGCGTTTATGTTGGACTTTTCCCCCGTTTGCGCTTTGGGCGCATGTCCACGTAGTTCTCCTCCAGCATACGCAGCAGGTCCGACTGGCGGTAGAGCGTCTTGCCCGGCAGCGATATGTACGGGATCAGCCGCTGCGTGCGGTAGTCCTGCAACGTTCTCGGCGTGATGTGCAGCAGCCTGCACACATCCTCGCCCGTGAGATAGACCTCGCCGTTCATCGCCGGGCGGAAGTGCGCCGTTACCGTGTCGAGGTACCTCATGCCTTCCTCCAGTGCCTCGAAGTATGCCCGTACCTCTTCCGTGTCCCTTGTGATCACTTCCATCTCACTCGTCCTCCGTCATTTCCCGGCTCATGGCTTCCACGAACGCCTCCACGTCCTCCGTCCGGTAGTAGATCTTGTGGTTGATCTGGCTGTACGGCAGCAGCCCCCGGTCACGGTAGGTCTGCAACGTCCGCTTGCTGATGCCCAGTTTCTCGCACACGTCCGCCCCGTCCATCCAGTTCATCTTTTCGGGCGGGCGGTAGCGGGCGCAAAGTTCCCTCACGTGCTGCGAGAAGCTGCCGAACCGTTCCTTCATCTCCTCGAAGGTCTTTCTCTCGATGCTTACTATTTCCATTGTTCCGATACGTTTTTATTGTTATACTTCCCTGCAAATATACCGGTCTGTATATGTCCGTGTATCAAAACCGTACCGCTTGTCCTCGTTTTGCTTCACGTTTGTAGCCTTGTCACGTTCCGGGCGGTGAAAAGCAGGGAGAAGCTCTACATATCCGCACGCCCTTCCGCATATTTTCCGCCCTTTCCGCTTGCCGTGTGCCGGACATTTCGCATATTTGTAACCGACCAAACATCATCACTATGGACGAGGCTGTCTTTATCGCTCAATACACCTTCCTTGCCACTCCTGCGGTCATCGAGGAGGAGAGCCGCATCTTGGGCAAGATCGCACGCCGCCTGCGCTGCGAGTACGTCATCCGTTTCGAGGACGACGGCAAGTTCTATTTCCTTTTGGAGACCCGTTCCGGCTACGAGGAGCATTTCGCCCGGTGCGGCTGGTACATCGTCAGCCAGACCGACTTCAACAGCCGCCTGACCATCGGCATGGGCTTGTACGAGAGCGGGAACTTGGCGGGCTTCATGTACAGGCTCGATTCCGGCAACGAGGACGAGGCACGCTTCTGGAACAATATCCTTGTCTTCACTTTCTTCAATGACTTCCGCAAGGCGTTATTTCCGCTCGACAACCGTTTTCAGGGATTCTTCCGCTTGGACGGCAGCTTGTGTTTATACCTTTATGACTACTGCCCCGTCCGGCGGAACGACAAGATCACCTTCGAGGGGAAGAAAGTGTCGAACGCCGTCTGGCGTTTCAAGAGCGGCGAGCAGACCGACCTTTTCGTCAAGCTCTTCTCCATCGCCGCCAGCCGCATCCGGGCGATTCAGGAGAACAGGCACCGTGCCGTGCTGGTTCCCGTCCCGGCATCCACACGGGAGAAGCACCGCACCCGGTACGAGGCGTTCTGCCGCAAGCTTTCGGCGGACATGGGAGTTGCCGACGGGTACGGGGCGATAACCGTCGCTTATGACCGGGCGCAATACAAGGGCACGCACGGGAACGGAGACCGCACCGCCAATCTGGAGTTCCATCCCGAACGGTTCAGGGGGAAGTGCGTCTTGCTCGTGGACGACGTGCTTACTACCGGGGCTACTTTCGTAGCGCTGCGGCGCAAGCTGATAGCGCATGGGGCGAAGTTCGTCATCGGCATGTTCCTTGCCAAGACCATTGCCTTCGAGGACGGGCGGAAGGAATAAGGCGAGAAAGCTCTCATGCGTTTATCATTTCAGGTTATCGTGAATGGTCTAATTCGATGTACCAGTCTCCCTTGACGGGCTTGTACAGCGTGGTGTCGTTGTATGTCCTTCGGTAGATTTCGTTCAGGTCGCCGTGTTCGGTGATGCGGATGTTCCGGCGGCTTCCCAATCCGGGATCGTAAACGAAACTCTTGGATGTTCCGCCGTCCACGATGCCGTGGGAATAGTACGGCATAACGAGGCTCACATATACCGAATCCGCCGTTTCCCATTCCCTGCGGTCAACAAGGACAAGACCGCATCCAATCTCTGACAACAGGGAATCGAGCTGTATTCGGTCTGGCTTCAGCAGCCCATATACCGGGAGGTCTTCTTCGTCATTCGTTTCATGGGATGTATCGCTTTGCTCTGTTGAATCAAGTATAATGACCTCTTCCGGAGAAAGTGGCGGATAGTGGAAACTGCCTTCTGAACTCTCTGACATGATTTCGTACACCTTGTGGAACGCCGCCTCGTGCGTGGCGAAGTGCCGTATCATTTCCTCGTCGCTCGGCGGCATGGGCGGCTCTCCGCAGCTTGCGGCAAACAGGCTTGCTAAAAGCAGGATTGTGATGGGTATTTTCATTTTTGCTCCCAATGTTTTTCAAATTACTGATATATATCTGACAGCAATGCCTTTGAGTTCTTCTACACTGACTTTTCGGCATGCTTCTAAATTCAATCTCTCTAAATTATACAAACTTGCGATTGTTGGTTTTAGGTTTGTGAGAGCCGTACACCTTTGTAGAAAAAGAGTTTTTAGATTGACACACTTTTCCAAACCTTCGATCGAAGTAAATGAACCTCCGATAATACGCAAATACTGTAAACTAATGGTCTTTTCTAAAAATGAAAGGTTGTCTGTCCTAACTTTACTTAGCTGAAGCCAATTTAATTGATGCAGCATTTCCCAACCACTGATTTTTGCATCATAACTGATATTGACTTTCTCTAATACTGGAAAAAGAGATAAATCCAAGTCAAAATTATTATCTACTCCCCAACGGAAATCTTTCAGTTTTGAAAGATGATATAATCCAGTAATGTTCGACCTTTTAGAAAGAGAAACGATCCAATGAAATGTTTGTATAAAATCCCGCCTATTTAGAAAATCAAAGTTTATAACTCTTTTTATATCATTCTTTTCAGAGCGGACTAAAACATCTTTGATATTATGTCTTTGGGCATAATCAAGACCTTCTTCTAAAGAATCAAAATCTATCGTTATGCCTTTAAAATAAGAAAACTCACTATAATCTACTTTGTATTTTTCCATAAATGCAATTCTTTTCAAAAATAGGTAGTGATTTGCTTTTTCGCTGTAATCTTCGCTTCAAGCCTTGATATGCAGCTATTTTTTCCGTTCAATTACAAATATATATCATAAGGACGAAACTTCGGAATATTCGGTCTTCCTTTTTTCAAGGTATGCTCAAAAGCAGTTTTTGCGGATGGTTGTTTGGGCGTTCCCCTTCGGGTCGGGCTTTCCGCTGCAAGTCCTCGCTATGCTGTGGGCTTTCCCCTGCAATCCCTAACGTGGGTGAAAGGGTTTTCACTTTCTTGCGCTTGCACCTTGGCGCACGGGCTGTTCCGTCCCGGCGTCCGTTTCCGACCATTCCGTGATACTGCATGGCCGAAGCCGGACATCGGGGCGGAAGGACAAACGGAACACGTCCGTGCCATCACACGGGATGAAGTTCATCATCGGCATATCCCTTGCCAGACCATCGCTTTCGAGGATGAACGGGAATAGCTATTTCACTTTTGCGGTAATTTCATCTATCAGGTTTGTAATTTTCTCAATGGAATACTTTTCTATCAATCTTCTATTTGCCGCTTCTGTCTTTAATTTCTCATTGATTAATTTTAGTTGGGGCAGATCCGATTGGCAGCATTCGTTCAAGTATTCTATTTCAGTGCCATAGGAGGTATATTTATAACGAGACTGCAAAAAATGCAGAAAGGTGTTGCGTGATTCGTTAGACAATCCCAAAATACTTTTTGAAACCTTGTCCGCATCAGCCTCTTGGAATATTGAAGTATCCCTATAAAGACGCTGTTTGACCGGGATTGCATCATTCAATGCCAGATTCAGGCGTTCGCAAGTTTCATCCGTCAGATTTTCCAGCATGGCAGACACTTTATTAGGACATTTCTCAAATCTTTGCTCGAATAGTTTTTGAAAATACGCAACCAGTACATTCAAAATTCGATCTGAACCAATATTAGAATGATTCCTTCTTGTACCCGCATGTACCTTTGAGCTACAATTCAACAAACCCTCCATGTCGTTGATACCTTCCATCAGCCTGTCTATGGAGTGCTTGCCTTGGGCAATGATGTCTTCCTCGGATACGTGAACAAGGTTGTCGCTATATAAAACCGATAGTATAGATATAATGACAAACAATTCTTTTAGATCAACGCTTTTATCCGCAAAGTAATACCGTACCGTTTCCTCGTAATGTTTCTCGTATTCTTCGTTATCCAGTCTCCAATAATCATACAGATAGTCCCAACTATTCAAACTTGCGTCTTCGGCTGCAAAGTATTGCTGCAAATAGGTTGTGTCAAAATACCCGCTTTCCAGATAGCAGACAATTTCATTGACGATAAAATCACTGAAAATATCCAACCGCTTGCCTATCTCTATAAAATGGTATTTGGAGAGGATTTTTTCACGCTCCTCATTTTTCTCTTTATCTGGGAACATATTGTACAGGCTGTTGAACAGGCTCGCAATTTCGGTATTTCCACCCTTATACTCGCAGTAAACGGCGACAAAATTTGCCAATAGTGATGTTATGATAAGTTTGTATTTGGGAGATTCATGATAATGTTCCGGCAAAGCCATGATTATCCTGTGGTAATCGTTCAGACATTGCCGAAGGACTCTTAAATTATCGAATTTAGAGGCGTGAAATATCTTGATTATAAGCTCTTTGTTCTCAGACAAGAGGTTTCTGTTGTTGGCGGATATTTCGCCAATGAAAAAATCGAGTGTCTCCTCTATATTCACTTTAATCTCGAAAGTGCGCCCGATGGTCTTTTCCTTGAAATCCTTGAATTTCAAATTAGATTTTTCGCCCTCTTTTTCGGAAATCTTGTTCTCATCGCCAATGATGATGACCTTGCATTTACAATGTTCCGAAAAGTAATTGATGTATCCCAACAAGGTTTCCAGTTTTACATCACATCTTTCAAGGTCGTCAAAAATCAGAATCTTGTTTCCTTTTATTTCTGAATTTTCTTCTTTCAACAACAAAATGGAGTCCAAGTCACAAGTTACACTTCCTTCATCCTTGCCGTCACCGTCAATGTCGTATTTCAAAGCGATTTTCGAAGCGGCTTTTAATATATTCTTGGCAAGTTTCATTCCCTTGCTGTACAACCACGGGGATATTTCCTTGTTGATTTGTTCTGTGATTTGCTGGGTAGTGGTCAAACCGTATAAAGACACATAAATAGGCTGCCATTTTAACTTGTCCGCATCTCTGTTGCTTTTCAGTTGCTCCATCCATTGGCGGATGAAAAACGTTTTGCCGCATCCCCAAGCGCCCCGCAACATGATGGCATATTGCGGATCGGGTATTTCCGCATATTCATTTAAAAAGGTGAGTATGTTTCTATTCATAACCATATTCATTAGAGGTTTCAAAGTTACGGAAAAGAGTCGTAATGTTCGGCAACCTTCCGCTTATTCAGTCGGTTTGCTGTTTGTTATAATCAATCATATCACCGAAAAATCATTAATAGGCTTATAAGAGTATTTCACCCTAAAGCCTTCATCATCCCAGTTTCGGGCGGCGATAATCGCATGTGTCAAATCCAGCCGATATGTTTTAAGGCATGATTTGATTGCGGATACAGCCCGTTCTTCCTCCACGACTATACAATAAATATTCAATTTGCCGTTATCTATTGCAAAACTTTCGACTACACCTATACCTCGCCAGCCCAAATGTTCTTTTAGATACTCTGAAACTTTGTCTTTTAACCATTTATCCCGTTTGTTCCCATCCTTGCTTTTCAATAGATATTGAACTACTATCGTACATAATTGATTTTCGGACAACTTTGTATATCCTTCACTCGCACATACATTACTAAAATCCTGTAAACGTATAGCTGCTTCTTTCTCTGTCATACTTGTTTTCGCAATAGTTCCAACATATCCAACTTTTCCAGAATGCTCAATTAGAACCTTATCGGCATTCTCATACCACATTTCCTTGTAGTATAGACCTTTTGTTTCAATTTGTTTATATAGCGTTATCATGATATGATTGGTTATAATGTCTGGTGGATAATCATCATTAAATGAGATTGATCCGCTTGTTATCCGTCTCATTCCTTTTTTAATGATGAAATAAACGATTCAAAATCACTCGCCAATAAGGAAAGAGCTACTTCTTCCATTTCCAAGAAATAGATTTTACCTTCAGCTTTGTCAAAAACGAAATAATTGCCGAATGGATCTATAGCAAATGGTATTACAGTATTCGGGATTATATCACTCAAATCAGTTATTGTCGCCGAATACGTCAAGTCTTCAAATTCTGTGGACTTTATGGGCAGAAAGAAATCCACCACATAATCCTGACTATTTTGAGTGTATATCGTTTTATTTGGTTGACCTCCGTTATTGGCAAGAAGGAACGATTTGATTTCCTGCGGGAAAATAAATTTGTTTTTCCGCTCAACATCAGCTATATCCTTAGCTGTAATTGATTCTGATTTATTGTTAAATTCAAGTTCCATTTTATTTTTTATTTTGACGGATAATGGGTTGCAGCTTGCCGCCGTTAGGTGGCACAGGTGCTTGTTATCAGTCAATTTTATTTCAAATCTTCTTTATTTATAGTAATTATTCTATTCGGTATAAAAAACTGAGATGTTTCCACATCTATGCTGTTTGATATATAGCACTTCCAAGATTTCACGTATCGAAAATTCTTTTTGATTTTACGATAAAATTTGGAAACCATTTGAGAAAAATCATTATTATCAGAACAGCAATAAAAACGTCCAGCAATGTATGCCATATCTTCCCTTTGAAAAGGAACTCTATATTCTAAAACTGGACTTTTCACATAGTCCAATACTTCAGCTGTTGTTCCATCATAATATTCATGTGTATAATATGATATATATTGTTGGAAAGATTTTCCAGTCAAATACATCAGCCGATCATTAGCACAAATGTCAAAAGGGGATAAATCTCCTTTATAACGTGGAACACACAACAACTCTCCAAATACACTTCTAAGCGTATTTGCAATCATCTCATCATCATTTTTATACGAATAGAATTCAAATTGTTTTCCCATGTTCAACTGGTTTTAATGACTGATAATGTTTGGCAGCGTTCCGCTTATTCAGTCGGTTATCGGGTAGGTCGGCTCCCTTTCGGGAGCTTTCCCCCCTAAGAACCGTACATGATAGTTTCCCATCATACGGCTCAAGCGGCTCAAAGCTTGTTTTACCAAGCCACTCCCTGCCCTAAAGGTAGTGAATTTTGCAATATCCTTGCGGCTTTCTGACTTTTCATCAAATAGGTCGTCAGCACTTTGTCGAATCCCAATTCGATATTTTTTAGGAATTTTATGTTCATTCCTTTCCCACCATGAATCAAATGTTTCTTTCAGGCTTTTACGTTTCAGCTTTCCAACAGTTTCAGAAGCCATATTAGGATATTTCTTGGCAAACATTAGATATATGTCAAGGTACACCAATAATGGCTGACGCCCAACATCATACTTGCCTTCATCTAAAAGAGACTGTATTCTTTTAATATCAGCAATAGCCTGATAGAAATATTCCAACGGGACTAAATCGGAACAAGTATTTTCTTCTGGCTTGATTCCATATACTTTGTTTAAACCCATATTTTTTGTTTTTATGGTGGCTAACGTCTGGCAGCGTTCCACTTATTCAGTCGGATTACTGTTTGTTGGCAACCGCTTTTACCATTCTGGAAAATTATCTTCTATGAATTGTTCTAACGATGGAGCGATGGTTTCTATTTCGGCATCACTATCATGATAATATATTTCAACCTCTCCTTTAGAATTAATCATTATAGGATTACCGGAACCATCATCTGAAATCACATAAGTATCTGTAACATCGGGATGAACTTCTCTTAATGATTTAGTATCATCGACCACATTTTCATTGCCGTCTAAAGAATTAATCATCATTCCTGCGTATGCTTTGCCGAAGTTAAGGACAAAATCTATATAGTCAGGACTGAATTTTACTCCTAACTCTTGTTCAGCTTGTATCACCTGCTCAGCAGATGCAGGTATCCCAATCATATCATGTGCCGTGAGAAATCTTCTCAATCGTTCTATAAGTTCCTTTTTCATATTATATCTTCGGTTGCTAATGTCCAGCGGATAATCGACCTTTAAGGGAGATTTATCCGTATGTTAGTCGCTTATTCCCACATAAAGGTTGCCAAATAACTTAGACCATTGTAACTACCTATATCTTCAACATATTTTCGTGGGGGTATTATATGTCCTTTCATACTTTCTGTTAAAATAAATATCTTCTGGTCTTTTTTCTTATCTCTAAAACCATTTGGTACATAACAGAATGCACAATTATTTGAATTATTATTTATATTTTCTCGATTCAAGACTCTCTCAATAACCCCTACCTTATCATCTTTAATAACCGATTGTAGTAACTCAACAGAGTTCATAATATTTGTTTCGTCTATTTTTATTCTCAAAAACTCCGGATAATAGAATTTTATACCTAAGTCTTTGCAGAACTGGCATCGGTGTTCGGGGTTAGGACGTTTTTTTGTCTGACCGGACTCATAATCTTCCAATTCCTTGAGATACTGGTCTTGATTGAAATACTCCATAAATTCAGTTTCACTTTTATCCGTATGCCCAATCCATGTCATATACTTCAACCCTGCTGTTGATGCTGTGGTACCTGTAGGATTAAGGTCAAAATCAAAAGTACCCAAGAAAGACACAGATACAGCATTCGCTGCTTTCTGTGTAGATATACCCTCCCGACAATTATACATGATGGCAACGTTTGCTTTTTCAATGCCATTACCTACTACTGCTTGATTTATCTTTTGTGTGTCAGCTGGAATGAAGTTGAGCAGTTCAAGTAGTCCTGCCGGGGCATATTTCATAATAAGGAAATCCTCGTCATAATCCATCACGCCAAGTTCCTTGCAGAACTGGCAGCGCATTTCCTTATTGTCCTCATCGTATTCTTTCCACCATTTGCGGAAAGCCGACTGATCCATATATTTTTCAAAGTCAGCCTCGGAATCAAATTGACCGACCCATATCATTATCTTGCTCATTCTCTTTTTTTATTTTTCAAGCGACTAATGGGTTGCAGCTTGCCACCGTTAGGTGGAATAGGTGCTTGTTATCAACATATTATTCATCTACTAAATCAGCCAAACGATCCATTGCAGGTTGCAAGTCTTCAGGGATACCTTCTTCCCAAGAAGGCACATCCAATGCAATACCATCTAAAGCAGTAAACATTTCTTGGGGAATGGGAATCTTAAATTCCGAAGGATTCAAACTTGCAGTCCAGTCATATCCATCTTGATACGAATCATGACAAGGATTGAAAGCGTAGCGTTGGTTCCTGTAAAATCCTGCTGTGTAATTCTGTTCAATTGTTTGGATGATGTCATAATCTTCAAGATACCAACTATGAGTATTTTCACATTCCTCACGGTTTACAAACTGTTTGCTGAAATCTGGAGCCATCCGCCAATAAAGTAGCAGGCATGTTCCTTTGTCTGTATCGGGCTGCTCGACAATCCATTGGATAACTTTCTTAGGATTATCAAAATTCCAGTTTAGAGCCAGCATTTGGCGAATTTCTGAATCATGTTTCTTTAAGTAATCAATGATGAGTTCGGCACTCAGTTCATCGTAAACGTCTTCATCAATACGTTTATCACCCCAATCGTAATTTTCGTCTAAAAGTTTGTTTATAAAGTCCATAATTGTAATTTATTAATTTGTTGATAATGTTTGGCAGCGTTCCGCTTATTCAGTCGGTTTGCTGTTTGTTAGTCGCTTATTCTATATCGGTAGTGTTTTTTCTCTTGACACAAGCATTCTACCTCTATCATCGTAAAGCGTAAATAGTCTTTGGGATTCTGATATGAGCATATCTTCAAAAGAATCCCATGACAAGAGAGAGGTAGCATCTCTACTTTTACAGAAATGAACCTTTCCATTTTCAGAATCTATATAGAGCTTTGAGCCATCATATCTATATCCTCCAATGAAAAAATAAGTATCTTTTGCGTTTTTAGGTCTTTCGTAAATGTTTGGCTCAATTAAGCCATAAGGCTCTGGAGTCGCGTTTGGATTTCGATTATATGATTTTCTCATTCCATACAAACTGAAATGGAAGAAAAGATGTAATCCATTGGTATCTGTCATTAGAAACGAGCGGAATTGAGCTGGTATCTCTCTTTTCAAATCTCGTTCTAACTCATTAATATCATCTTCATTCAGCGTAGCAAAGACGCAAAAATTATATGCTTCAGGAGCAATGAAAGGAGCATGACCATATTCCTTTGTCCCATTTCCATAATCTTTACATCCATACTTTTCAAAAGTCTGAATGTATTTCTTTATTTCTGTAAACGCACTCATATTCTTTTTTCTTTTATTTTTTTCAAGCGACTAATGTTCGGTGGCTAACCGACTTTTCGGGGATGTTGAGCCACTTGTTATAAGCTAATTCTCGTATTCAATTTTGTAATCTTCATATACATTGAATACTGTTTCACTATCTGATAAAATACTTTCGAGTAAAGGTTTTACCTCATTGTTCCAATCCAACTTGCCTAAACCTGCACCTATCTTCGGAAGAGAAACGCTTTTAATGCCTTTGCTTGTACATATCTTTTTCAAGCGTTTCAAACCCTTATTCAGGTATGTAAGTTCTGCGTGGTACATATCCGGCTGGGTGGCGATGTAGATAATGCCAGGAGAAGAACCACTAATTTCTCCTATAAATACATCACCAGCTTGAAATTTAGCGTTTCGCGTGTATTTTTTGAAGAGCTTTTGGATTTCAGGGAATTGGCTTGACAGCTTAAAGGCAAGTCCTGTTCCCAATCCTTCTTGTGATCCAACAGCCACTCCTTGTGCTATGTACTCATCTTTACTCTGCAATATATCTCCTGAAATGTATTTTATCATATTGTCTCTGTTTTTGTTTTGCTTATAATGTTCGGCGGATAATCGACTGTTAGGGAGATTAATCCGCTTGTTATGCGCTTTATTTAATAATACAATTATTTACTTTTATAAAATGACTTCCTTCAATATCTTTTAGTGCGGTAGAACTTATTTTCACCTTAGTTCTATGCACATTTTCACCTATTGTAATCGTCAGATTTCTACATAATTGCTTTATCCTTTCTACTACCACTTGGTACACGTCATTATAATTTTCCAATTCGTTACATAGTATTTCTCTATTTTCCTCTATTGAATATATTTTCTTAGGGTACTCTAATTGAACCCCCATTATATTCTCTGGAAAATTTATGTAACTGAATTTGGTTTGTAACTTATGTTCTTCATCAAGATAGAAGGCAAATAGATTGAACCCGACGCAAGGCTCTATGAAATCCTCTGTTTTATACCATAATCCATCATTTGAATCTTGAAAGGGGACTTTATACGCACACTTACTTAGATTGTTTGAAAAGCCCGTGAGCAAATTGTCGATTACAATATGCTCGATTTTTTCACCGGACGTTAGTAAACGGTAAAAAGATTCGTAATCCCTTACAAAATTTGCAAAGTTACTTTCTATATAATCCGCAGGTACTCTACGGTTGTATATCACAATGTGAAATCCTCGCAAAATGTCTTTCAATTCTTGCGGTGTAACCAAGAACTTGTAAGTATGCCATCCTTTTGGATAATATTTCATGCTCATATTGTATTAGTTTCTAAGCGCATAATGTTCGGCGGATAATCGACCGTTAGGGAGATTCATCCGCGTGTTATCTTTTTGCTACATTCCTTTTAAATTCTCTTTTATTTCCTCTATTCTTGTTTCAATCTTCTCAAGGGGATATTTTTCACTTCCACCGAGAGTATATATCAATACCAATTCTTCCATTTCATAGCAAAGCCAATTCCTTAAATTTGACTTTTTATTCGATAGAGAATATTGCTGTACTTTTTCTTCATACTCACTTAATAAACTGCCATTACATCGCCTGATAATATTAGCATTGTCATTTTGTGCTTGCAAAACTTTCTCTAAAGCCAGTTTTGCATCAGTTTGAGTTGCAATGTCTTTTGACGATACATAATATGCCAAAGACAAGATACTTTCTATTGGTGTCCAAATATCCCAGTTACCAGTGAACGACAAAGCAAATATTACTGGATACAACCGTGAAAACTGTTCGGTATATCCATAAATATACAGCCAAAAACACAAATCTCTCATGTTTTCCAAGTCTTTTGAAGACTTGAAACTCATCTTCTTTAAAACTTTCTTGCTCAAACTCTCAATACGTTTATTCCCGAGAGAAGATAAGCTCAATATAATATTTGTTAGTTCCTCATTCATTGCTTATTTCTTCAAAAAGATAACGTTATACTATCAGCCGATTTGGCTGTTATTTTCTTTAAGTATCAGACCTCGTCTTCCTCCATCAACAGATCGTCCAACGGGCTTTTGATATTGCTTTTGAAAGTGTCGGCTATGTGGACATACCTTTCCGTTGTCTTGATGTTGTTATGTCCCATAAGCTCTTTCACAATCTTGATGTCGGTTCCTTGCTCCAGCAAGTGGGTGGCGAACGAATGGCGCAGCAGGTGCGGATAAATCCGTTTCGTGATTCCCGCTTCCCGGGCCGCTGCCTTCAGCCGTTTCGACACGATACTCTCGGTGAAAGGTTCGCCCGGTCTGTGTTCAAAAAGC
>OGLN01001760.1_pt1 | contig 14695 bp, 10 predicted proteins | sample 1572641 | NCBI WGS metagenome assembly OGLN01 (sample SAMEA2581903, study PRJEB24529) | metagenome | biome: Human gut stool | place: China | collected 2011
AATATAAGATATGCAACAATGGCTGATTTAGACGATATTGCATCGGTTGAATCTGAGTGTTTTCCTGTTTTAGAGGCAGCAACTAAAGAAGAATTTGAGCAGAGAATAAAGTATTATGGAAATCATTTCTGGCTTATGTTTGATGATGATAAACTCATTGCGTTTGTAGATGGTTTTGTTACGGATGAGGCTGATCTTACAGATGAGATGTATGAAAATGCATCAATGCATGACGAGAATGGTGCATGGCAGATGATTTTTGGTGTAAATACTCTTCCTGATTATCGCAGATGCGGATGTGCGAAAGAGCTGATTAAGAAGGCTATCTTAGATGCCAGAAAACAGAACCGGAAAGGGCTTGTATTAACATGTAAAGAAAGCCTTGTTCCATATTATTCCAAGTTTGGATTCGTTGATGAGGGGATAACAGATAAATCCACTCATGGAAATGTTCTGTGGCACCAGATGAGATTGGATTTTAAATTAAGAAATAATGGAGTAAATCCTTCAGATAACAAAAATGTGACCGCGCATAAAACATTTAAAGCCGACAGAATACTATCATATTTTAAAGAAGAGTGGAAGGTACTGCTTATAATAACCGTGTCAGGTGTTATATACAATCTTGGACTTTTGCTTGGACCATGGTTTGAAGGAAAAATGGCAGGCTGTCTTATAGATATATTGGCAAAGAATGCTGTATACAAGGATATGCTTATACTTGTTATTGCATATGTGATTTCAATTGGAGTAGTTCAGGTATCAAGATATATAAAACGTTTTTATGTTCGTAGATTCGCCAATAATGTTAATAGAAGAATGAAGAAAATATTATATGGAACACTTGTATTAAAGAGCAGGACAGAGCTTGAAGGTGAAGGTATGGGTGATATTATGACAAAGGCCATACTTGATGTAGATGATTGTGCTGAGGGCATGAGAAAGTTTACAACAGAGGTGTTTGATACAGGCGTAGCGCTGGCTGCATATGCAGGAATGCTGCTTGTATATGATGTAAGGCTGGCACTTATTGCAATGATATTTCCACCTATATCTTATATCATTGCTGAAAAGATGAAAGTAATAGTCCAGAAAACAGGTTCTGAGTATAAAAAACAATCTGGTATCCTTAGTAATGCAACACTTGACAGAGCAACCAATGCTATAACCTACAGAGTTTATGGCAGGGAAGCTGACAGAAAAAATGCGTACGAAGATAATCTGGATGAGTATGAGAAATCAGCTATTTATGCTAATATATGGAATTCTTCTCTTACACCATTATATAGAATAATATCAATGATGGGCATTTTATTTATATTATATTTTGGCAGCAGAAATGTACTTGGAACAGGATGGAGAACCTGGGATATTGCAGCATTTACAACATTCCTGGCCTGCTTTATAAAGTTATCTGATAAGTCCTCGAAGGCGGCGAAGCTGTTTAATGCAGTTCATAAGGCACAGGTTTCATGGAAACGTATTAAGCCGCTTATGATTATTCAGGCTAAGGATACAGATTGTAAAAATCAGACATCAGGAAGGCTTGATGTACAAAATTTAAGCTTTACATATCCAGATGGAAAAAATGTATATAATGGTATTTCCTTTACTGCAGAGCCGGGACAGATCATAGGTGTTACAGGTCCGGTTGCTAGTGGTAAGTCAACCTTTGGAAGGACATTTCTGTGTGAATATCCATATGAGGGAAGTATCATGTATAACGGATGTGAACTAAGAAACGCTGCAGATAATGAGAGAACAGGAATAATAAGTTACCTAGGACACGATCCGGAGCTTTTCAATGATTCAATAAAGAATAATATCCTGCTTGGTGATAATAAAGACGTAAACGAGTATCTAAAAGCAGTATGTATTGATAAAGAAGTTGAGGCTATGGAGCAGGGAGCAGATACCATTATAGGCAGTGGGGGCGTGAGATTGTCTGGAGGACAGGCACAAAGAATTGCATTAGCAAGAACTTTATGCCATAAAAAGCCAGTTTTTATACTTGATGATCCATTTTCAGCACTTGATAGGAATACAGAGGAGCAGATATATAATAATCTTAGAAAAATGACGGAAGGTAGTATCGTTATTATTCTGTCTCACCGTTTGTATATGTTTCCTAAGCTGGACAAAGTTATATGGCTTGATGAAGGTAGTGTCAGAGTAGGAACGCATGATGAACTTATGTTGGAATGTATGGCTTATAGACAGTTAAATGATGCAGCAAATGCAATGAGTGAAGATACTGTTTCATATGAACAATGTAAGAATGTCAAAGGGGTGGTGGATAAGCATGAGTAAACATAATAGTAATGTTGATAATGGCGGCAAAGTACATAGTGTAGGTTCAATAATATTGCACACTACAATAAAGAAAAAGTGGCTTTCACTTGGTATTATAACAGCCGTATGTGGTGCAGTTATAACTGCACTTTATCCACCGCTTGTACTTGGAAGAATAGTAGATACATTGGCAGCAGGATGTCAGGTTCCTTTATATCTTATATTTCTTTATATGGTATTTAATGTGATCACAGGTCTTATGGAGGCTGCAAGGGAAGGGCTTCTTACTGTATTTGGCCAAAAGATAACGCATGCTCTGCGTAGTGGTCTTATAAAGCATTTTACCAGACTGACAGCCGCATCATTAAGTAAGCAGGAGCCGGGAGCTGTGGTGTCAAGATTCGTTGGTGATGTTGATACTGTAGAGAATCTGTTTACCTCAGGTATAGTCAGTATGTTTGCGGATACATGTAAGATAATAAGTATTCTTGCAGTTATATGGTTCAGAAATAAAGGGCTTGCAATATTATTGCTTATATTACTGCCATTTATATTCTGGTTTACCCGATATGTGCAGAGGAATATGCTTGAAGCCCAGCTGCGAAACCGGCGTGCAGTAAGCAAGGCTTCGGGACATGTACCGGAAACACTACGAAACATCCGTACAATACATAATCTTGGCAAGGAAAAGTATATGGAGAAAAAATATGATGAATATATAGGTGACAGCTATAAGGCTATGGAAAAGACTAACTTTTACGATGCGATATATTCACCTGTTATTCTTATACTAAATGCAGTTGTAGTAGCGGTAGTTATGTTGTTTTCTGCATCGGGCAATGCAAAGGCTCTTAGCCTTTTTGGAATGTCAGCAGGTACGGCGGTAGCTGTTATTAACTACATATCACAGATATTTGCACCAGTTGAGAGCCTTGGTATGGAAATCCAGACTATACAGTCAGCAATTGCCGGTGTAAGAAGAATAAATGAATTCTTTGCACTCCCGACACTTCCAGCAATTGAAGCTGTTAATGAAGATATTAATGTTGTGTTAGAAACACAGACAGCTAACATCAATAATAGTGAAAAATTAAAAGTCAGGAAAGCCTGCACACCATATGTCCAGTTTAATAATGTAACCTTCGGATATGAAGCTGACCATATTATAATTAAAGATAAGAGCTTCAATGTTGATATGGGTGAACAGGTTACACTGCAGGGAAGGACAGGTGCGGGAAAGAGCACAATATTCAAGCTGCTTTTAGGCTTATACAGGCCTTTAAAGGGACAGATACTAATTGATGGAATCGATTCTTATAATATACCTGATAATAAGAAAAGAAGAATATTTGGTTATGTTGAACAGACATTTCATATGGTGCCAGGAACAGTTAAAGACCAGATTACATTATATGATGAAGATATATCTATGGATGAGGTTGTGAATGCAGCCAGGCTTGCAGGACTTCACGATACAATTATGAGCTTTGATAAGGGATATGATACACCCTGCACACAGGAAATATTTTCGCAGGGACAATGGCAGTTATTGTCTATTGCAAGGGCAACTGCTGCTAATCCACAGCTTCTGCTTTTAGATGAGATAACTGCTAATCTGGATGCTGATACAGAAAGAGAAGTACTAAAGGCATTAAAAAATGTATCTGAAAACAGGACTGTTATATCAATCTCACACAGGGTTACAGCTAGAACAGGAAGAGTTATAAGCTGTTAGAACAGCGTTGTGTCTGTGACATAGCATGAAGAAGCTAGAACAGAAATGATTATTAGAAACTGAAATTTTAGAAATTGAAATTTCCAGATGAATATGTATAATAGAGGAAAATATTATGTAAAACAGTATGATAATATGCAGTATAATATAATACGCAGGACAGGTAATAGAAATGAAAAAAATAGACTTTGAGAATGGAACAATTACAGATAATATTTTAAGTGCATCAATCCCTATGCTTGTAGCACAGCTATTGAATCTTTTGTATAACGTAGTAGACAGGATATATATTGCACGTATACCACATATCGGTACAACAGCTATAGGTGCAGTTGGAATATGCTTCCCGGTAATTGTTATTATTACAGCATTTGCTAACTTGTTTGGAAGTGGTGGAACACCTCTGTTTTCGATATACAGGGGAAGAAAGAAAAATAAAGAAGCTGCACTTATTATGGATACATCATTTTCAATGCTCTGTGCGGGTGCATTTATATTGATGTCATGCGGTATGCTGTTTTCAAAACCAATTCTCATGGTGTTTGGCGCATCAGATAGTACAATAGTTTATGCATATCCATATATGATGATTTATCTTATAGGAACAATTCCATCTATGCTTGCCTTAGGACTAAATCCATATATTAATGCACAGGGATATTCTACAACTGGTATGATATCAGTTGCAATAGGAGCAGTTCTTAATTTTATACTGGATCCACTATTTATATTTGTTTTTGGCTTAGGCGTAAAGGGAGCAGCAGTAGCAACAGTTATTTCACAATGCTTCTCAGCGATGTTTACAATATATTTCCTGACACATAAATCCGAATTAAAGATGAGATTTTTAAAGAAAAATGAGCTTGCAGAGTGTGCGGATTATGCCAAGAATATTATCAGTCTTGGCACAGCAGGATTTATAATGCAGGTTACTAACAGTCTTGTTACAATATGCTGTAATAATGTATTGTCAGTAACAGGAGGAGATATTTACATATCAGTGATGACAATAGTGTCAAGTGTAAGACAGCTTGTGGATACTCCGATTCATGCTATTAATGAAGGCTCTTCGCCAGTTATCAGTTATAATTATGGTGCAGGAAAGCCGGCACGTATCAGAAAAGCAATAGCGGTTCTTGGTATTATGACACTGGCTTATACGGCTGTTATGTGGAGCATTATTATATTTGCACCGGGAGCATTAATAAGCATATTCAGCTCAGACAGCAGCCTGCTTAGTGATGCTATTGTTGCATTAAAGCAGTATTTTGCAGCATTTATATTTATGGATCTGCAATATATCGGACAGACAGTATTTAAGTCACTTAACAAAAAGAAGCACGCCATATTCTTTTCATTATTAAGAAAAGTCATTATAGTCGTGCCTCTTACATATATTATGCCATATACATTTAATATGGGGACAGCAGGAGTATTCTTAGCTGAGCCGGTATCCAATGTAATAGGAGGAAGTATCTGTTTTATAACAATGCTTTGTACAGTACTTCCGGAGCTTAAGAGAATGGCTGAAGTATAAAACTACTGTATCCAGGCAGTTCCATTCCGTTATTAAGCTTAATTTCGCTGCCACTTATAAGATCAGTGCATGTATCAGTTCCGATATTAAACGAAGCAAAGTAAGGCTGCTCGGATGCATTTATGGCAACAAGAACACGTTCATCATTATACTGACGTAGGAAGATGCACTGCTCATTGGTGAGCACGATAGATGAGAAGCTTCCGTAATTCAGTGCATTTGACGACTTCTTCGCGACAGCCAGCTTTGATATAAATGTTGTGAGGTCATTCCATACAGGCGTATCAAAGGAAACACGCAGGGCAGGATCACCATCCTCTTTTCTTCCTGTTGCACCCCATTCACTGCCATAGTATACACAAGGAATACCAGGCATTCCGAATGCAAGGGTGTATATGAGAGGAAGGTGGTTAGCGTTATTAAGAATACTGGCAACTCTTGTTACATCATGATTGTCAACAAAGGAGAGAAGATGCTTTCCCTTATAAAGAGTCCAGTTTTCTGGTCCGAACTGTCGTAATAATGAATGATTTATTTCAAACATATTCATGCAGTTAAAGCTTGAATAAAGACCTTTGTAACATTCGTAATTGGTTACAGAATGTAACATTTCATCATTCATAATCTGGTTATAGTCACCATGAAGAGTTTCACCAAGAAGAAAGAAATCAGGCTTTAGCGAATCGCAGAAAGAGCGGAGTCTTCTTAAAAAGTCGTGATTTAAGCAGTAAGCTACATCAAGTCTTAAGCCATCTATATCGAATTCATTTACCCATCCTTTGATAGCCTTAAAAATATGCTGTATAACATCCTCATTATATAGATTGAGCTTTACGAGGTCATAGCAGCCCTCCCAGCCTTCATACCACAGACCATCATTATAGTTTGAGTTGCCATTAAAGTCTATTCTTGCAAACCAGTTAACATAAGCAGAATTCTCACGGTTTTTAAGAACGTCCTGAAAAGCCCAGAAACCACGACCTACGTGGTTAAATACGCCATCAAGAACAACCTTTATGCCTTCATTGTGCAGATTAGAGCATACATTGGCAAAATCCTCATTGGTTCCAAGTCTTTTATCTATTGTTGTATAGTCACGGGTATTATATCCGTGCGTATCAGATTCAAATACAGGTGAGAAATATATTGCATTGGCTCCCAGCTTTTTAATATGGGGAATCCAGTCATTAACCTTAAGGATACGATGTGTAAGGACATCATCATTATCATAAGGTGCACCGCAGAATCCCAGAGGATATATCTGATAAAAAACACTTTCATAAGCCCACATATTTGTATACCTCCTTGTTTTACGAAGTAAAATGCGACTGCCCTTGCAGGAGCAGAGGTATTTACCTCCTAGTATTTTATCTTATAATTATAACATGCTTATGTAACGGCATGTAGTAGAAAAAATATAGATAACTTTATGAAAATGTTATAAAATAGTAATGTTTTTATAACCAAAATGTATTGTAATAAAAGTATACATTGTTTTATAATAAAATTCAATTATGATAATAAAATGAACAGGAGATAGATAATGCTTCAGATTCAACACATCCGTAAGGAATATAGAACAGGAAAGTTAGTACAGAAAGCACTTGATGATGTGTCGCTGAATCTAAGGGATAGTGAATTCGTCGCTGTGTTAGGCCCAAGTGGTTCAGGAAAAACTACACTTCTTAATATCATAGGCGGTCTTGACAGATACGATAGTGGGGATCTTATCATCAATGGAATATCAACTAAAAAATATAAAGACAGAGACTGGGATTCATATCGTAATCATACGATAGGTTTTGTGTTCCAGAGCTATAATCTTATACCTCACCAGACGGTTCTTTCTAATGTTGAGCTTGCACTTACAATATCAGGCATATCAAGAACTGAAAGAAGAAAACGTGCTAAAGAGGCGCTAGAAAAGGTGGGACTTGGAGAGCAGATACATAAAAAGCCAAGCCAGATGTCAGGTGGACAGATGCAAAGAGTTGCCATAGCCAGAGCACTTGTTAATAATCCAGATATTCTTCTTGCAGATGAACCTACAGGAGCACTTGACAGTGAAACAAGCGTACAGGTTATGGAGCTTTTAAAAGAGGTATCAAAGGACAGACTTGTAGTTATGGTAACTCATAACCCTGAGCTGGCTTATGAATATGCTACAAGAATAGTAGAAGTTAAAGATGGAAAGATATTATCGGATTCTGATCCGTTAGAGATAGATGAAAATATTATAGAAAAACCGGTGCACAAGAATATGGGAAAGTCGTCAATGTCGTTTCTTACAGCACTTTCATTAAGCTTTCAGAATCTTAAGACTAAAAAGGCGGCAGAAATTTCTATCGGCTTAACGTATACACAGGCTGACAGTGCATTGTTTACATCTGTTTTCCTGCAAAGGAAGATTGATATTGATGTTATTGCAGAAGTTAAAGCACAAACTATTTGCAAAGATGGTTTGCTGGAATTCTGGAGTAATAGTGAAGATTCTAAGATTGGTGGCATGAAAAATTTAAAGGAATATACAGCAAGAAGAATTTTGGCGTATTCCGATGAAGCAAAAAAATATGGATTGCCTAATCCTAAAGGTGTATTGTTGGTCGGCATTCCCGGTTGTGGTAAAAGTTTGGCTGCTAAGTCGATTGCACACAGCTGGAATGTTCCGCTGATTAAGTGCGATTTAGGAAAACTTTTCGGAAGCTATGTTGGAGACACCGAAGCTAATACTAGAAAAGCCCTTCAGATTGCAGAAGCTATGGCACCTTGTGTGTTGTGGATTGATGAAATTGAAAAGGGATTAGCTGGTGCTGGTTCTGGTGGTAGAAATGATTCTGGCGTATCTTCGAGAATGTTTGCCAGCATCCTTACATGGATGCAGGAAAAGAAATCTCCTGTTTATGTAGTGGCAACTGCAAATAGTATTACATCTTTGCCTTCTGAACTTTTAAGAAAAGGTAGATTCGACGAAATTTTCTTTGTTGGGCTTCCTACTCAGGAAGAACGCGAAGAAATTGTTGCAATCCAGCTTGAAAGAAAAGGTAGAAAGCAAAAAAACTTCGATGTTAAGAAAATTGCACAAAGTTGTGACGGATTTACAGGAGCTGAAATCGAAGAAGCTATCGTATCAGCAATGTTTGAAGCTTATGCAGATAATGCAAGGGAATTAACGAGTGATGACATTATTTCGCAGATGAAGAGTTGCCAACCCGCTTCTGAGGGAATTATGAAAGATACCGTAGAAGCTCTTAATGAATGGGCTAGCAAAGAAAATGTTCGGAACGCTAATTCTACTGTATGTACTCAAAATGAGAACTCTGCCAAAAAGACCGCAACTAAAAAGACGCCTGGTGGCCGTGCTATTAGAAGAGCTGGAGGAAATAAGGAATGAGTCACTTTACGCATGTTTCTGCTGAAATCAGAGATCTTGACGCTTGCAACAAAGCACTTAATAATATGGGGCTTACCATGCAAAGCTATGGAAGCTGTCGGTATTATTTTGGAACAGAAATGAAAGAGAATGTTGTCAGATTGCCTGGGCAATATGATATGGCTCTGGAAAAGAATGGTACTGGTTCTTATCGCATTACTGCTGATTTTTATGGTGGGTATGTTGAAAGGACTATTGGACCGAGAGGTAGCATTCTTCTGCACAATTATTCTGTTGAGATGCTAAAAAAGGTTGCAAAAAGATTGCATTTTTCTGTAACTCCGAAGGGTAATGACATCTATAAGGTTAGGGATCCACAGGATACCGATGGTGGCCATATGTTGGTAACAGTATCTAAAGATGGAAATCTGACTTTTGAACCTAAGGGGTTGAAAGGAAAAAAATGTGCGAAGTATCTTCAACTTGAAGATTCTTTGGGAAAAATTGAGCAAAGAGAATTTACCAAAGAATACTTGAAGGAAAGTGCAGCAGAAGTTAAGACAGAAAACCGTCAGAAATTGAGGGTAGGAGGCTACTAAATTGAAAGTTGCATTAGTTATTTGCAATGATATGCACATGGATATAGCTAATGCAAACACCATCGTAAATCATCTTATGGCAACAGGGTACGAAGTCGTATGTGATTATACTATTGCTGATACAGTGATTATTCTCACATGCGCCTTCGGCCCACATAAGATGTATTCTGTTGATGTTATTGCAGACGTTAGAATTAATGCAAAACCTAGTGCAAAAATCATTGTTACTGGTTGCCTTGAAAAATTATGCCACTCCGACTTGGAAGCAATTCCCGGGATTGACGTAATACCGTTAAATGAGGTTTTTACTACACTTGCAAAGCCGACTACAGTTAAACAGTATATTCCACAGAACAAAGTAATTATTTCTACAGGATGCCTTCATAAATGTTCTTATTGTGTATATCCGAAAATTGTAGGAGAGTATAAGAGTAGACCGATGGAAGATATCTTGGATGAAATTGAAACAATGCATGCTAAGGAGTCTACTATTTATATAACCGGAGCACAAGAAACGGCTGATTATGGTGTTGACTTGTATGGCAAGAGAAGCTTTGCTGAGTTAATGAGGAGAATTGTTACAAGATTTCCGGATTGCAATTATGTTATAGGTTGGTTTCATCCTGCAGGATTAACAGAAGAGGTTATGACTCTTATTTTGGAGAATGAGAATATTGTAGAAATAATGTTACATATTCAGCATGTATCTAAGAAAATCCTAAAGGATATGAATAGACCTGCTTTTGACATTGTAGATGAGAAAGTTCGAATTTTGAAAACGGTCAGGCCTGACTTAGTTATTTCGACAGAGGTGATTACGGGATTTCCAGGAGAAACAAGTTTACAATTTCAGGAACTTGTAAAATATCTTAAAAAGGGATACTTTGATGATATTGGAGTTGCAAGCTACGAACCTGTTGAAGGCACTCTGGCAGCTAAATTACCAAAACAAACAACAGCAAAAACCAAGAAAAGAAGGATGGAATGTATTATGCAAGAGTTTTCTGCAACATGCTATCCTGCACCTGATGGAGAACCCAAAAGTGTTTTTGACGAATTCTTTACGGTAAATCATGCTTTAAAGCAAATGCCAAAAAATATTTTTAAGGCAGAAGCGAGACAAAAGTATGCATATATTGCCGGAACAGATACGGAAGAAAAACTTGAGTTCGAACGGGTATTCCGAAGTGTTATGCTTCAAATTATTGAGGCTAGGAGTGATTTTGACTTAGAAAGAGTTAAGCAAAACTTGAGCGTTTATACTGATGAAGCACGAACAAAGATTTATGAGATAATTGAAAAAGGAGATTTAAAAGAACACCAAAAAAATAAAGCAAGAAGTTTATTATTAAACAATGCCTGATCACAAATGTGAAAGGAGAAAAATTATGGGCAAAAGACGCCATTTGTATATTCCGGGTTATGAGAACAAAGCAGAAACGAATGGAACTGTAAATTCTAGACCGAAAGAAACAAGGAGTACTCCGCGGGCAACTAATCCTAGAATAGAAATCCGCGATGAGGAGCAACCGACATATGTACAACCATATGAGAACATAAGAGTAGAAACAACAATACAAGATACATATGAAAACGAACGGCAGTACCATTCTCGTACTGATGAAGAACTGAAACTTCAGCGGTTAGTGAGAAAACTGAGAAATATTACTGAGAGTGACAATAATACTTGTGGCTTAATCGGTGTTTTCGGAACGGGAGCTGACGAACTGGTAAAAGATGCATTGAGACATGTTAGAAATATTGTTATTTTCAACAAAATCCCAATAACTTTGGATACGGATGTTTATGCCGCTATGGGTGCGTCAGTATTGGAGAAACACCAAAAATATGATAATAGAAGTTATGATAGCCGTGCAATTTTAAGAGAACTTGAACAGGTTGTTCGTAGAGAAGTTGACACGGAATATATGTCAGGTTTGGCTATGATGCAAAGAATAAATAGAAACATGGAAAGAGATGAACATCTTAAACAAGCTATTATAATGATGAAAAATTGTTTCTACACTGGATATACAAAATTCATTTTTATAATAGACTATGGTACAAATCCGATGGATACCAAGTTTTTGGAAATGTTGAAAAAAATAAACGGAGGTAACATAATCATTATTGTACAGTCACTAATTGGTCTAAATTTTCAGAGAGCAAGCATCGGTCATACCGATGGTAGTATGTTTATGAGATACTTCTCAAGTGACAATGTATTTTGTAAAGACTATGTAGAAGAGGATGAGTATGAACCCTGAATTGTTAAGCTGCCATGTGAAGAGATTTTTATGCCCGATTTGTGGAAAATGGCATAATTGGAATTCAAGATTTAGTTTTTCGGATGGAGAAGTTAAACGTTCAGAGTACGGGAAAAAATATAAAATATATTTGAGCTGTGACAGTATAGAAGATGTTTTTATAAAAATGTCTTTTTATGCATCTTATAATATTGTTATAACATGCAATTTTAGCTTAGTAATCTCTACTGGTTTTGAAAATGAAAAATGTATCTATGAAGATGTCTATTATTTATATGACTTTAAAGAGTCTGAAACAGAGCCAAGAGTTTATTTACTACAACCATTTGCTGAAGCAGAACTCTGTACTCGAAGCGACTGTGAATTTTCTACAGTTTGTATAAGAAAGAGAAGTTCAAATATTCAGTTTGCATTGGAATTTGACCCTAAGGATTATGCATTACATGCTACAATCAGACAAAGAGAAAACTTACAAAAGATGGAACAAAGACTAAGAGCTGAAGCAGAAAGGTTGATGAAACAGGTTGATACTCGGTGTTTGCCGTCTAATTTACAAGAAGATGAGGTGTTAAATTCTGAAAAACAAGCTGAACAAACAAAGATATCAGAAACTGAAATACAAGTTGAGCAGGAGAAAATTCTGAAATCAGATAGCAAACCAAGAAAAAAGGTAGATTTACCAGAAAAACATAAGAAATGTTATCCCAAGAAAAGGAGGACATTATATTTTCAAAAAGAGGATTAAATGATGAAAATATTACATAAAAATGTTTTTAAGAGTTTAGATTTTGTGGGTTTTCAGTGTCCGTATTGCGGACAGAAACATTGCTTTGAAAAACGGTATAATTGGCATGATACACAAAAAAGCCAAGAATCCTTAGAATTGCACTGTACAGAATTTAATGTTAGTGCTCAGATTTTAATTGTTAATCAGGGTAATTGTAAGTTTAAAATTACTATACCGGGATTATGTGGAAGGTGGTATGAGTTAAAAGTTGAGACCAGTATATTTGGTACATGTGGTTGCTTTGATACATTAACATTTGATGTTAATAATAAAAATTTTATGTTATGTGTGATGAATCAAGATGCCATATATTCTGCAATTCAAAAATTTCAAAAATACGAAGATGTAGGATGTGATAAGCAATATTATGACAGAAAATGCAAAGGAACAGAAAACTGCTGGTATGCTCGTATAAACAGAAATGATCAAAATCAATACGACGACTACAGAGGTATGGTTCCTTTGGAGGTATTCTTGTATGCTGAAAAAAGTGCAGAGTATGAGCAAATTAAGGATGAAACCTTGATTAAACTTGAAGTGGAGGCTTTGAAGAAAGAAATTGAAAAGCATCAAAAAACAATAGAAAGATTGAAAAGATTTCTATAACAAAGAGCAGGTGTGTTAAAATACATGCCTGCTCTTTAATTGACATAATTAGTGTAAAATGGTATAATTGATTTTGTTAGCAATACACCCCAGTACTCTCTGCACAAGAGTACGCAATCTACGTAACCAAAGTGGTATGTAGAAAAAGAAAGGAGAGTCAATATGACTCTGAAAAAAACGATAGCAAAGGCATGGCTAGCTTTTGCAATAAGCCTGACTACACTTGCGGTATTTTGTATTAACGCAAGTGCGGCGGAAAAAACAACAGTAGTATTGGTTGACGAGACCTATTCGTCACGGTACTTCAGTTATGAGCCGACTGTCTCGGAATACTTGAATAACGTGTCTGTTGATATTGTTCGGTTTGGGAAAAATGGCAAGACTGCACTCTATGATGAAGTGCAGAAAGCTATTGACGACGGCTATGTTAACATATACGTCATCAGTGACTGCTGGAATACTACAGGCAGAGAAAGCGTAGAGGCAAACAATGCTCAGATAACATTGCTTACTCCGTATTTCAAGTCAAAGGATGTTGATAAGCATCTCTCTGATGTGGTTGCAAAGCTCAGTTCTACTTCTGCAGTAAGTGTAGCCTATTGGGACGAATGGCCTGAGGTAAAGGGTATTCCTATTATGGGACCGGAAACAGACCCAGACGAAGACCCGATGTATCGTCCTACAACAGTTGACGAAGAGTTGCTGGAAAATCTGGAGACTCTTTCTGACGAGAAAGAGGTTGCCAAGACAGCTAATACCCTGAACAATTCAATTCTTGAAGATATGGAGATTCCTCGTGAATCATATATCTTGGGAGACTGTTCTGGTAGTATGGCTGCGTTTCAAGAAGATGTGCTTCAAAAGGTAAAGGTTGGAGACGGCAAGAAGTTTGTATTTGCAGAGGAAAGTGAAGAGTTCTCTGAAAATAAGAGCATCTTGGATTATAATATTGGTGGTGCAACTGATATTGTTGGAGCAATCAATAACGCCTTAAAAGAAGCACCAAAAGATGCGCATCTTTACATATTGTCTGATCTTGGAGACAATTGCGAAGGTGTTTTTGATGAAACTGTTTGCAACAATTTCGAAGGAACTGTAACCATTGTGTACTATCCTAGTGGGTACGAATATTCCGATAGAAAGTTCATCGAAAGAATGCAAGCACAAATGCCGAAAGCAAATTTTGAAATCTGTTAACTAGATTTTGGAAGCTAAATTCTAATAACCCTCCTATATAGTGTGCAGACTAGGAGGGCTTTTATAATATAGTAAGAAAAATGTCGAACGATTATAATAAAATTTTTGCCAAAGACATTGAAAAAATTTAAAAATATAGTATAATAATACTTGAAACTCTTGTTTTTCAAGTAACTGAATTTCAGTGCGAGATGTTAGTAATCAAAGATTACTAAAAAAACTAGGTATGTTAACGGCATACCTAGTTTTTTTGTCAATTTTTGAATGCATCAATAATTGACTTTAGCTCTATTAAAATTTTCAAG
>OGLN01001763.1_pt1 | contig 14686 bp, 9 predicted proteins | sample 1572641 | NCBI WGS metagenome assembly OGLN01 (sample SAMEA2581903, study PRJEB24529) | metagenome | biome: Human gut stool | place: China | collected 2011
ATAGCGTATTTTTAGATATCACTTCTTCGCATATCAATCTGGCCTTTTCCCGGAAACCGGAATATATGGGTTGGGGATATTGGAATAATTATTGGGGCGGGGGAGAGAAACGTACGGATACGGAGTTCTCTTTTGCCAATTATAATGAAGCAGAAAATCGTCTGAACGAATATAGCCGCATTGGGAAGAAAGCGGAAAATCTTTTGGCATCTTTGGATAAAGACAGTCAGCCGGCTTTTTATCAGTTATTATACTACCCGGTGAAAGGTGCCGAACTGATGAACCACATGACTATAAAAGGACAATATTATCGGCAGTATGTTCGTCAGCAGCGTGCCGCCGCCAATTTGATAAAGGAGAAGGTAAAGAATTACCATGATAGTCTGCAAATCATAACTGAAGGGTATAATTCTTTGTTGAACGGGAAATGGAAATATATGATGTCTTTGAAACAGAATTATGAAGGTTCCAGTTCTTACTTTATGCTCCCGTTGATGGAAGAAAGTTATACACCGGTTGGTGCTCCTAAATTGGCTCTTCAGGCAGAAAGTGAAATCTTGGATAAAGGTGGGTTGAGCTATCATAGTTTGCCTGTTTATAACACTTTTTCTCGTAAAAGCCATTGGATCGATGTGTATAATCAAGGAAGTGGAGATTTGAGTTGGACTGCAAAGTCTTCGGACGATTGGATTATAGTGTCTCAAAAAGCTGGGAAAACTCCGACAGAGGACCGAATCAGGGTATCTGTTGATTGGGAGAAAGTTCCGGTTGGAGAGAGTATTAAAGGTGCTGTGGAGTTTAGTTCTAATGATCAAAAAGAATGTGTATTGGTTTCTGTTTTTAATCCGGCGTCTCCTGCGCGTGATGAGATGCAAGGAGTGTATATGGAAGAGAATGGGTATGTCTCTATTCCGGCTGCAGGGGTTCATCGTAAGTTTGAGAGTAATGACATAAAAATGAATATTCTTCCCGGGGTTGGGGTTGAAGGGCATGCTTTGCAATTAGGGAATCCTATATCTCCCTTACAGATGTATCGTGCTGGTGATGTACCTAGAGTGGAATATGATTTTTATACGTTTAATGCCGGGATTTATGATGTGTATACCTATGTTCTACCTACATTCCCTTTGCACGCAGAGCGAGACTATAAATTGCCGGAACATACTAATTCGGACACAAAGTATAGTGTCCGTATAGATGATGGTTCTATTTCTACTCCTTCTACTTCTGCTATTGAGTATTCTCAAGTTTGGTATGATAGTGTACTGAAGAATTGTAGAGTGAATAAATCTACTTTGTATGTGAAGAAGCCGGGCAAACACACCCTACAGATACGTTGTGGTGATCCCGGGGTCGTCATTCAGAAAATAGTCATCGACATGGGAGGATTAAAACGTTCATACCTTGGACCTGAAAGTACAAAATGTAATTAGTCTAATTGATTGGAGAACCAGATGGCTTTGCCATGGGTTCTCCGGCTTTATCCGGTATTCCCAGTACAGGCATCCCATCTTTGTCCCACTCTATTTTCTGCAAGCGGGGAGTACGTGAATCCATTGCACCCGGAGCATCATTTGGTATCTGACGGGCATGATAAAGCATATAACATTCCTTTCCATCCGGTGAAGAGACGAAAGAACTGCCGCCGGGGCCAAAAACTTCATTCTCCGGTTCCTGCTGAAATACGGGTGTCGGATGTTTCTTCCAGGAAGCAGGGTCCAACAGGTTGGCATTGGCGTCTGCTGTTAGCAATCCTACACAATAATAGGGAGTCCAGCTACCGCTGGCGGAATAAAAAATGCATACTTTATCTTTATTCTTCGGCTGGAAGAAATGAGGTGCTTCGTTCACATGGATCGGATAGGCTGTTTTGCTGCCATCGGGATTCACCCATTGACACTCCCATTCATATTCAGGTTTGGAAATCAGAACTCTGTCGGAAGAAAGAGTCCACGGATTTTCCATCGAAGCGATGTAAATACATTGTGTCTCGCTGTCAATTCTTCGTTTTTGCCATCCGCACCAAATCATGTAACGCTGTCCGTTGTGTTCGAAAGTACTCGCATGAATTGCCCAGTTGTTATCTTTGTCGGTCGGTATGCGCCCTTTCATGACAAACTTACCCTCTGTAGGAATATTAGCCTCGTTTTCAATCACATAAATCTGGTGATTGTCCATATTACCATCGTCTGCTGCGAAGTAAATATACCATTTGTTGTTGATGCGATGCATTTCGGGGGCCCATAAGTGATGGGAATTGCTTGGATCGGTTGGTATCCATACCGGCTTTCTAAGACTGTCATTCAAATTTGTAATATCACTGGTCTCCCAGAGCATGATTCTGCTTTCAGAGCCTTGCGTATAATAATATTTCCCTTTATAAAAAACAGCCCATGGCTCTGCTCCTCTTTCACGTAGCGGATTTGTATAAGTAGCTCCTGTTACGGCTTCCTTTTCCGGCTCTGTTTTCTTCTTGGGTTGACAGGATGCACAAATAATGATTAAAAGTACGGCTAGTAATAACAATTTGCTTTTCATGGTATTTTTTATTTAATAATGACACTGCAAAGAAAGCACAAAATCCTGATAAATCATCTTTTTTTTGCAGATTGGTTAGTATTTATCCTTAATTGGTTCGTATTTATTGAATTTTCTAGTTGTTTTTTCTCATCTTTGCAGCACGAACTTTAAAATTGATATTGTATGAAACTGAAGCACCTTATCCTTCTTAGTATTATTTGCTGTTCCCAGTCTGTATTTGGACAAAAAGCCAATCAACAACCGAAGACGAGTGGCAATCCTGTATTTCCGGGATGGTATGCCGATCCGGAAGGAATTGTATTTGGAGATGAATACTGGATTTATCCTACGTATTCGGCGCCTTATGACGAACAGACTTTCATGGATGCCTTCTCATCTAAAGACCTGGTGAACTGGACAAAGCACCCGAAAGTGTTATCAAAAGAGAATATTAGTTGGTTTAAACGTGCTTTGTGGGCACCTGCCGTGATTCATGCGAATGATAAATATTATATATTCTTCGGCGCGAATGATATCCAAAGCAATAATGAACTGGGCGGTATTGGTGTAGCTGTGGCCGACAATCCTGCCGGACCATTTAAAGATGCGTTAGGCAAACCTCTGATTGATAAATTTGTAAATGGTGCGCAACCGATCGATCAGTTTGTTTACAAAGACGATGACGGACAGTATTATATGTATTATGGTGGCTGGGGACATTGTAATATGGTGAAACTGGCCCCGGACTTGTTGAGTATCGTACCGTTTGAAGATGGTACCCTTTATAAGGAAGTAACCCCCGAAAAATATGTAGAGGGACCTTTTATGTTGAAACGTAACGGAAAATACTATTTTATGTGGTCGGAAGGCGGTTGGACCGGACCGGATTATTGTGTTGCTTATGCCATTGCCGACTCACCGTTCGGACCCTTCAAAAGAGAAGCAAAAATATTACAGAGAGATCCCAATATTGGAACAGGTGCCGGTCATCATTCAGTTGTAAAAGGGCCGGGAGAGGATGAATGGTACATCATTTATCATCGCCATCCATTGGGTGAAACGGATGGAAACGCTCGTGTGACCTGCGTTGACCGTATGTACTTTGATAAAGATGGAAAAATAAAACCCATAAAGATGACTTTCGAGGGAGTAAAGGCAAGCCCATTGAAGTAAAATCTGAAAAGTTCAGCCCATCCGTAATTAATATTTTAATAAAGATGGGCTTTTTTTGATTTATTGTTTTATTTTTGTCCTTGTAAATCAAACATACTTATTACAATGAAACCAGATATACACACTCTTTCCGACTCCCTTTTGTGGAAAAGGTTTCTCGAGGGAGATTCGAGTGCGTATACCCAAATCTATAATCGAACGGTGCAAGATCTGTTTCGATTCGGACTATTATATACTTCAGACAAAGAATTAATTAAAGATTGCATACATGATGTGTTTGTGAAAATCCACATGAATCGTGCAAAGTTAGCCCCAACAGATAATATTGCAGCTTATTTGACGGTAGCGTTGAAAAACACTCTTTTTAATGCGCTAAAAAAAACAACAGATTCTCTTTCGTTTGATGAAATAGGTGAGAGAGAAGAGACGGTTGACGAATCCCCCTCCACTCCGGAAACTATATATATTAATAATGAACAGGAAAAACAAGTTCAGGCAACCGTGCATACTATGATGTCTGTATTGACGGACAGACAGCGTGAAATTATTTATTATCGATATATCAAAGAGATGAGTATCGATGAAATAAGTAAGGTGACAGACATGAATAATCAATCTGTTTCTAACTCTATTCAACGGGCTTTGGGACGTATCCGGGACTTATTTAAGAGAAAATAAGAGAGAATAATCAGCCTATTTTTCCTGTCAATCAAAAAAAAGTGGAAAAAACTTCGGAAAAGGTGAGTATAAAATGAAAGTACAACTGTTATTCATACGTAAAGACAATGAAAATGATGAACTCTGAACAAAAACATACAGATTTTTCCCTATATACTTTTGAAGAATTCCTTCAGAATGATTTCTTTATTTCTTCCATGAATCATCCTACGGAAGAAACACAGAAGTTCTGGGATGAATTTGAACAGATGAATCCTTCTAATATAGATGAATATATAGCAGCAAAAAGATATTTGGAGGTTTTTTCAAAAGAGAAAGAAGAAGTACTTTCAAACGAGGAAACGGATGATTTATGGACTCGTATTCAGGCAACCAATATAAATAAGGAGAAGGCGAAACGTAAGAACTATTTCTTAATAGGATTGAGCTCGGCGGCCAGTGTTGCTATTCTTGTGGGATGTTTCTTCTTATTAAAGAGTTATTCTTCGGTGCTGGATCCGGATATTGCCACCTTTGCAGTGAATACCAAAGCTGATTTGCCTCTGACGGAAGAAACACTGTTGATTTTGGCGGAAGATAACGTAGTGAGCCTGAAAGAAAAAGAAACGGAGATTACGTATGATTCCGTAGAAATCAAAACAAATCAGGAAAGTATACAAAAGGAAAAATCGGCTGCTTACAATCAATTGGTCATTCCGCGTGGAAAGCGATCGGTATTGACGTTTGCCGATGGATCTAAAGTCTGGGTGAATGCCGGCACGAGAGTGATTTATCCGGTAGAGTTTGAAAAAGATAAACGTGAAATCTATGTGGACGGAGAAATCTACATAGAAGTAGCCAGAGATGAAAACCGCCCTTTCTATGTGCGGACCAAAGATATGAATGTCAGGGTGCTTGGTACTAAATTTAATGTAACGGCGTATGAGTCGGAAGCAATTAGAAGTGTAGTGCTGGCGCAAGGATGTGTTCAGGTAGAGACAGCCCGGACTCCGAAAGCGATTTTGGCTCCTAATCAGATGTTCAGTTCTGCCGATGGAAAGGAAAATATATCACAAGTAGATGTAGAACAGGCAATATCGTGGATAAATGGACTCTATTGTTTCCAAAGTGCCGATTTGGGAATAGTCTTGCAACGCCTGTCTACCTATTATGGTGTGAATGTAGAATTTGACCCAGCGCTAAGTAAAATAAAATGTTCCGGAAAAATCGATTTGAAAGACAGCTTTGAAACAGTTATTAATGGATTAACCTTTGTTGCACCAATTTCTTATGCCTATGATGAACAATATAAAACGTATCGAGTAGTAAAGAAATAGATATAAAAAAAATAAGATAATAAACTAATCTAACTCCCGTATTTTATGGTAATTATTGAAGAGAGTGGATGGTACGAACTATCATCCAGATGGGACTTGTGTGCCCATGAATGTTTAGATACAGAAAATAATATTATGAGAAATTTTTAACATGTTTAATATGAAAAATGCAATTAGAGAACGAAAGAGTAAGGTTCTCGGGCTATTCCTGTGCTTTTTACTTCTCGGAATAGACTACTCTTTCGCAAGTTACAACAATTATTCTCAATTTAAGACCCTTTCGGTCAGCGTGAGTAACTCGACGTTGAGAGAAGTGCTTAAAACAATAGAGAAAAGTAGTCAATTTGTTTTCTTCTATTTAGATGACGCTGTCAACTTAGAACGTAAGGTATCTATCGACAGTAAGAATAAGAATATAGAAGAAATCCTTTCTGAACTTTTCGAAGGTACTTCGTGTACTTATCGGATCTCTGACAGGCAAATATTTATTTCCGGAAAAGCCCCTGCTTCAACCGAACAGCAACAGAATAAGCGGAAAATATCCGGACGTGTCACTGATATAAAAGGAGAACCGCTTATTGGGGTGAACGTCACTGTGGATGGAGATGCAAACGGTTCGATTACGAATATGGATGGTTTGTATGAGATATTCGTAACCAAGAAGAGCGTAGTGCTTAAATTTACCTATATCGGGTTTAAAACTTCTGAAATACGAACCAATGCCTCGACCAACATTTATGATGTCACCTTGGAAGAACAGGTCAACGAATTGGAAGAGACTGTTATTGTGGGTTATGGTACCCAGCGTAAAATAAGTAATATCGGTGCACAGTCTTCTATGAAGATGGAAGATATTAAGACGCCTTCTGCCAGTTTAACAACTACATTGGCAGGTCGTTTGGCGGGTGTTGTGGCTGTACAACGTACAGGAGAACCGGGAAAAGATGCTGCTGATATCTGGATTCGTGGTATTTCTACTCCCAACACTTCTTCTCCGCTGGTATTGGTGGATGGAGTGGAACGTTCGTTCAATGACATTGATCCGGAAGATATTGAATCGTTGACAACGCTGAAAGATGCATCAGCAACAGCTGTGTATGGTGTACGTGGTGCCAATGGCGTAATTTTGATTAAAACCAAACCGGGAAAGGTAGGAAAACCGACAGTGAGCGCGGATTATTATGAATCGTTTACCCGTTTCACGAAGATGGTCGATTTGGCAGACGGTATCACTTATATGAATGCAGCCAACGAGGCAATGCGTAATGACGGTATTGCTACGAAATATACAGAAGATCAGATACGTAACACGATTGCCGGTAAGGATCCTTATCTATATCCGAATGTGGATTGGTTGAAAGAAATCTTTAATGATTGGGGACATAATCGCCGTGTGAATGTAAATGTACGCGGTGGTAGCGAGAAAGTCGCTTATTATGCATCAGTCAGCTACTTTAATGAGACAGGTATGACGGTGACTGATAAGAATATCAACACCTATGATTCTAAAATGAAATATAGCCGTTACAACTTTACTACCAATTTGAATATCGACGTAACTCCTACTACTAAGGTCGAGATCGGTGCGCAAGGTTATCTGGGAGAAGGAAACTATCCGGCCATCTCTTCTGCCGATTTGTATAATGCGGCAATGTCTATCTCACCGGTTGAATATCCGAAGATGTTCTTTGTTAACGGAGAAGCCTTTGTGCCGGGAACTTCAACCAATAACAACTTTAACAACCCTTATTCACAGGCTACACGTCGTGGTTATGACAACCTGACGAAAAATCAGATTTACTCTAATTTGCGCGTCACACAGGATTTGGATATGCTCACGAAAGGACTGAAACTGACTGCTATGTATGCATTCGACGTATACAATGAGATACATGTACATCAGGACCGTGCAGAGTCTACCTACAACTTCCTGGACACTAGTGTTCCTTACGATATGAATGGACAACCTATTCTGCAACGTATTTATGAAGGAAGTAACGTGTTAAGTTATAAACAGGAAACGAGTGGTAACAAAAAGACCTATTTGGAGGCTTCCTTGAACTATGACCGGACATTCAACGACGATCATCGTGTTAGTGCTTTATTCCTGTTCAATCAGCAATCCAAACTATTATATCCGAAAGGGACATTGGAAGATGCGATTCCGTATCGTATGATGGGTATTGCCGGTCGTGCCACTTATTCATGGAAAGACCGTTACTTCGCAGAATTCAACATCGGTTATAACGGTGCCGAGAACTTTTCGCCTAAACATCGTTTCGGAACTTTCCCAGCATTTGGTGTAGGATGGGTTGTTTCAAATGAGAAATTCTGGCAACCTCTGTCGAAGGCAGTTTCTTTCTTGAAGATACGTTATACGGATGGTAAAGTGGGTAATAGCGAAGTTTCCGACCGTCGTTTCATGTATCTGGATCAGATGAAAGAAAATGGAGACTATGGTTATAAATTCGGACCGAATGGAACTAAGTGGTCCGGTTATGAAACAGTGAATATGGCTGTTGACCTGATTTGGGAAGAATCTCGCAAACAAGACCTGGGTATTGACCTTAAGCTATTTAATGACGATCTGTCTATTGTATTCGACTTGTTTAAAGAACGTCGTGAAAACATCTTGTTGAAGCGTGAACATTCTATACCTTCATTCTTGGGATACAACACATCTGCTCCTTACGGAAACATCGGTATCATAGAAAATAAAGGATTTGATGGAACGATCGAGTATAACAAGCGTATCAATAAAGACTGGGTAATTGCGCTTCGTGGTAATGTCACCTTTAATAAGGATAAATGGATTCAGGGAGAATTGCCGGAACAGAAATACGAATGGATGAACCAATATGGGCACAACATCAATGGAGTGAAAGGATATGTTGCCGAGGGGTTGTTCACTCAAGCTGAAATAGATGATATGGCACGCTGGGAATCTTTGTCGGATGCCAATAAAGCCATTACTCCCAAACCGTTTGCATCACAGTTTGGAACAGTGAAAGCCGGAGATATCAAATACAAGGATTTAAACAATGACGGTCAGATAGACGCATACGACCAGACTTACATTTCTCGTGGGGATGTGCCGACAACTGTCTATGGTTTCGGATTTACAGTAGGTTGGAAAGACTTGTCTGTGGGTATGATGTTCCAGGGCGTAGCAGGAGCCGAACGTGTTTTGAATGGTAGCAGTGTTAATCCGTTTAATGGCGGTGGTGGTAGTGGTAACCTTTACTCTAATATTGGCGACCGTTGGACAGAGGACAATCCGGATCAGAATGCCTTTTATCCGCGTTTGTCTTATGGAAGTGAAACAACCAGTAATATTAATAACTTCCAGAAAAGTACCTGGTGGGTACGTAACATGAACTTCCTGCGTTTGAAGACATTGCAGATTTCTTATAATCTGCCTAAACCCTGGGTGAATAAAGTTCATCTGAAGAATGCGGCTGTATATGTAATGGGAACTAACCTGTTCACTTTGAGCCGTTTCAAATTGTGGGATCCGGAGTTGAATACCGATAATGGTGCTTCTTATCCGAATACGACTTCTTATTCAGTTGGTATTAATTTCACATTCTAAACAAAAAGATAATGAAAAAATATAATTATATAATCGTTAGTTTGCTGGCGTGTCTCTTGACGACATCTTGTAATGACTATTTTGACCAGGTGCCTGATGACCGTTTATCACTCAAGGAGATTTTCACAACCAGAGATGGAGCCTTGCGGTATCTTTCGAACGTATACACATTCTTACCGGATGAATTTAACCAACGTCAGGTGCATGAAACAAGTCTGTACCGTACTCCCGGTCCCTGGACAGGCTCCAGCGACGAAGCAGAGTGGACAAATGACAATAAAGGGAAATTGATAAATAACAACTCTATCGATGCGACTGAAGGAACGATGGTATTGTATCGCTGGAAGAGCTGGTTTTCAGGTATTCATGAAGCGGCAGTATTTACAGAAAATGTAGATCAGGCACCGCTGACTGTTACAGAAAGAAATCAATGGAAAGCGGAAGCAAGAGCTTTGCGGGCGATCTACTATTTTTATTTAGTACGTACTTATGGTCCGGTTCCTTTGCTTGAAAAGGACTTCCCGATGGATACTCCGAGTGATGAGTTGCAACTCCCGCGTAATACGGTAGACGAGTGTTTCGATTTTATCGTATCAGAGTTGAAAGGTGCGCAAAACGATGGTTTACTGGATGATGCTTCTACCGACAAAGTGTCCGGATATGGCCGTATTGATAAGGCGATTGCACAGGCGTTTATCATCGAGGCATTGACTTATCGTGCCAGCTGGTTGTTTAATGGAGAGTGCAATTACTATTCAGACTTGGCTAATACGGACGGAACAAAACTGTTCCCTAACAAACCGGACGAAGCTACCAAACGTGCCAATTGGCAGAAAGTGATTAATGAATGTAACACTTTCTTCTCTAATTACGGAAGTCGTTATCATTTGATGTATACCAATAAGGACGGTGTTTCTGTTTCCGGTCCGGACTCGGAAGGCTTCAGCCCGACAGAATCTTATCGCCGTGCAGTAAGAACCCTGTTTTCTGAAATGGGTAACAATAAAGAAATGATTTTCTATCGTTTGGATAATGCTGCCGGAACCATGCAGTACGACCGTATGCCGAATAGATCCGGTAATACGACTAATTATAGAGGTGGTAGCTTGTTGGGAGCAACCCAAGAAATGGTAGATGCCTATTTCATGTCAAACGGAGAATCTCCTATTTCCGGTTATAGTGCTGACGGAGTCACTCCGATTATCAACGAAAAATCCGATTATGTAGAAGAGGGAGTCTCTACAACAGAATACAAAGGAACAGACGGTACCTTATATGCACCGGCAGGAACCAGAATGATGTATGTTAATCGTGAACCTCGTTTTTATGTAGACATTACCTTTAGTAATTCAAAATGGTTTGATGGAACAGAAGGCGATTATATAGTAGATTTCACTTATAGCGGAAGTTGTGGTAAAGAACAAGGTAGCAATGACTATACAAGTACAGGCTATTTGGTGCGTAAAGGAATGGATTCCGGCGATCGTAACCAGAACTTGGTTTGTGTGCTCTTGCGTCTGACTAATATTTATTTTGACTATATCGAAGCGCTTGCACATGTCAGCCCGACTCATGAAGACATCTGGACATATATGAACATGATCCGTAAGCGTGCGGGTATTCCGGGATACGGTGAAACAGTCAATTTGCCTAAACCGACTACAACGGAAGAAGTCATGGAGCTGATTCGTAAAGAGAAACGCATTGAGTTGAGTTTCGAAAACTGCCGTTATTTTGATGTACGTCGCTGGGGATTGGTAAATGAGTATTTCAACAAAGCAATTCACGGTATGAATGTCAATTATGACGGAAATGAATTCTTCAAACGTACGGAGATTGTGAAGCGTATTTTTGACCGTCAGTACTTCTTCCCCATACCACAGGGCGAAATTGATATTGATAAAAACTTGGTTCAGAATACAGGATTCTAAATACTGATTATAAAATAGAAATTATGATGAAACAATATATTTTCTCTGCAGTTTGTCTCATGTCCGGTGTCCTTTGTATGTCCTCTTGCAATGAGGATAAACAGGCAAAGCCATATACTCCGGATTACGAGATTGTACCGGAGTATACCAATGCGGATACCTGGACTGCCTATGAAGCATTTAATGATAACTTACTGGACCCCGATAAGAATATTTATAAAACAAGTACCGCTTATACTGCTGCTACCGACCGTAATAACGGAGCTGCCGCTATCTGGTGCCAACCGATCTATTGGGATATGGCTATGAACGCATATAAACGTGCAAAAGCGGAAGGAGATACGGAAAGAGAAAACAAATACAAGCAGTTGTGTGATGATTTGTTTGCCGGAAATAAAGCACATTATGTAAACTTTGATTTCGACGATAATAATGAGAATACCGGCTGGTTTATCTATGATGATATACAGTGGTGGACCATTACTTTGGCACGTGCTTACGAATTATTTAAAGTGGAAGAGTATCGCAGTCTGGCAGAAGCAAGTTTTGCACGTGTATGGTACGGTTCTCCCCGCGTAGGTGATACGGGTTCTTATGCAGATCCTGAAAAGAATTTGGGTGGAGGTATGTTCTGGCAATGGCAGCCTATCGGCAATCCGAATGAAAATGCTGCCGGTGATGGTAAGATGGCTTGTATCAATTTCCCGACTGTGGTAGCTGCATTGACCCTTTACAACAACGTTCCTGCCGATCGTGTGGCTGATCCGAATCCGGAAAGCTGGAGTAATAAGTACGGTGATTTTACCCGTCCGCATTATGAAACGAAGGAAGCTTATCTGGCAAAAGGAAAAGAAATCTATGAATGGGCTGTGAAGAATCTGGTAGACAGCAATACCGGAGAGGTTGCCGACAGCAAGCATGGTGAAGGCAATCCGGCATGGTCGGACCATGTATACAATCAGGCCACTTTTATCGGAGCTTCGTTATTGCTTTATAAAGCTACCGGTGAGAAAACATATTTGGACAATGCAATTTTGGGAGCTGACTATACAATGAATACCATGTCCGAAACGTATGATTTACTGCCGTTCGAGAGTGGCGTGGAACAGGGTATTTATACCGCTATCTTTGCGGAATACATGGCCATGCTGGTAAATGATTGTGGCCAGACCCAGTACGTACCGTTCTTGAAACGTAACATTAATTACGGCTGGGCTAATCGCGACCGGACACGTAATTTGTGTGGTGGCGAATATCATAAGGCACAGATAGAAGGCGCTACTATTGACAGCTATAGTGCATCCGGAATACCGGCATTGATGTTGTTGTTTCCGGCAGATAAATAATTGTAACCCATAAAAAAGAAGAATAATGAATACGAAATATTCAAATTGGAAAATGTGGTATTATGTGTTATGCATGGTACTGACACTTCAATTGGCGGCTTGTTCTGAAGAAACGCATGACGAGTATACTGCGGCTCCTGAAATAGAAGATACCTATATCGACCAACTGGATGCATTGATTGCTGAAATGACCGATTTGCAGCAAAATTCAGACTACGGAGATAAGAAAGGACAGTACCCCACCGAAAGCCGGGCAATTCTGACAGATGCGATAGATGATGCCAATCGTGCGGTACTTTTAATCAAATATCAGCAACCCTCTCCGTCGGAAAGTGAGAAACAACGCTATGTGGCAGAAGCCAAGGCGTCTATAGAACAGTTCAAGAGTACGATCCGTACAGAAGATGCTGAAACAACACCGGCTGAACTGTTTGTGGACGGACGTGGTGATGGTGGTTCTTATATCGATTTCGGACGTAGCGAAGAATATGTCAATTTCGGAACCGAAGGAAATCAAGCCTTTACTGTTGAGTTTTGGGTGAAAGTAACCAAAGGTGGTGGAAAAGACCAGAATGTGTTCCTGTCAACTTACATGGGCGGTGACGGATGGCGTAACGGCTGGATGATGTACTGGCGTAATGCAGACGGTGGTATTTATCGTGCAACTTGGGGCGAAACAGGAGGAAATATCTGTGAACCGTCACTAAAGGCACCGGAAGATGGAGAATGGCAACATTTCTTGTTTGTGTACAGTGATAAAGGCTTGCCGGGCAGTCCGGAGCTTCGTGCGAAATTGTATGTGAACGGAGAAGTGAAAACAACCGAGGGAAGCGTGGGTAGCAGATTCTATAATTCAAGCAACTATGCCAACTATAATGCCCCGATGACCGCTTTCGGACGTTATATGCGTACCAGTGATAATCTGTTTGAAGAAGGCTTTGCCGGTTATATGAAGAAAATCCGTATCTGGAAGAGCGCAAAGGATAACGAATATGTTCAGAATTCTTATAATGGAACGGCAGAAGTGACGGGTAAAGAAGCAGATTTGGCGGCAGCATGGGATTTCATGACCAAACCTTCCGGTTCGGGTAATGAAGTAATAGACCTGACAGGCCGTCATACTGCTAAGATTATCGGTACTTACGAGTGGCAACGTATTGTTGAATAATAATGTAAAAACGATGAAAAACATGAAATGTTTAACTAATAAATGGAGAGAGGGAGCAATGCTCCTCTCTTTCCTCCTGATTTCTAGTCTGGCAGGGATATTTACCGCTTGTGACGATATTGAAGACGAGTACATAACAGATACACAATTAAGTATCTTACAGGAAAGTCGTACGTCATTGAACTATTTATTGAAAAATTCAACCTACGGAACTGCTCCCGGAACATATCCTGAAACCGGAAAGGATATATTAAATGCTGCTATTGTCGAGTTGGATGCACTGATAACACGGGTAGAAGCTGGCGAAGAACTGGATGAAACAACTTTGGAAGCTGCTGTAGCAAAGGTAAATCAAGCGATTGACGAGTTTAAAAATTCAAAATATTATAATCTGTCTCCGGAAGCACAGCAATATATCAATAATTTACTGGCTAAGGCGGATGAAATACTTGCAATCGTTAATGATGAAACGAAGTGGGGAAATCATCAGGGACAATATCCGGTAGAAAATAAGTCGGTTTTGGAGAGTGCAGCTAAAGACTTGGAAAGTCTGGCTGAAAGAATCAAATCCGGTTCCATCACAGATATGACGCAGGAGATTTATGATGAGGCTATTGCTGCTGCCGATAAGAAAGTAGAAGAAGTCGAAGATTCTGCATGGCCGGATAACAGTCAGATTACCTGGAATCTGTTTGTAGATGGAAATGCCGGTTCCTATATAGACTTTGGTTATAGCGAGGATTATGTGAAGTTTGGAGAGGATGACAATCAGGCATTTACGATTGAACTTTGGGTGAATATTAAAGAATATTGCAATAGACAGGGAGAAGACAACTGTACTTTCCTTTCTACCATGACAAACGATCCTTATTGGAGCGGATGGCGTGCCCAGGATCGTACAAAGGGATTGTTGAGAACAATGGTTGCTCACTGGGAAGATGATAATCATACAAATCCTCTAG
>OGLN01001765.1_pt1 | contig 14670 bp, 14 predicted proteins | sample 1572641 | NCBI WGS metagenome assembly OGLN01 (sample SAMEA2581903, study PRJEB24529) | metagenome | biome: Human gut stool | place: China | collected 2011
AAGATGGAAGCTATTCATCAACACTTAATGGCCCTAGTGAAACAGATATCTGGAAGGGTATCGGTGATGTTAATACTGAGAAGGATGACAGCTATTCGATTGGTGAATCTTCACAGGGGGAAGATTCTTCTAATGCCGATCATCAAAGTGCGGATGCAGTTGATAAATCTGGAGAATAAAGCTGATCAGGTCAAGTAGGTCAGATTGATAATCAATTGATTATCAAAAGGCAATTAAAAGACAATTGAGAAACAGTTGAGAGACAATCCCAAAAAGCGAAATTAGTAATAAATATCAAAATATAAAAATCTATCATAATATTATTGCTTAGAATTGAAAAAAGCTATGCATGTCATACTTAACGTAGATTCTGAGCAGTAATATTATGAACTTTTAATTCTAAATGTAAGTTCTAATTCAAGTTCCCAATAAAAATAAATAAAAATAAATATAAATTGAAATTTATAGCAAATTAAATATGGATTTAATAATTTGATAAGAAAGTTATTAAGTATAACGCTAAGTATAAAAATATGAAAATATATTTTAGGTATTGTAATATATACTAACGTATGCTAAAATGTTGCCGAATGGGTTTTGGGGGTTATAGAAAACTAACTGACCAAAACAGAATGCTCTGTTACCATTCATAAAAAGTAACTTGTAGTATGTGGGATATATGACATATAAGCTGATGTGTAATAGTTTATAACAGAACAGTATTATGTCAGAATGGAGAGTAAGTTGAAGCTATCAGAGGAGAGACAGCATCTTTTTAACGTAGTTCTTTCTGAGTTAGAGCAGAAAGGTAATCTTGTACACGAGAAGAAGGCTATACAGCATGGTTCGACAACAGTATATGAACATAGTGTTGGAGTGGCAGGAGCAAGTCTTAAGCTTGCAGAGTTTTTTCACATAAAGGTGAATGAAAAGGCGCTTGTAAAGGGTGCACTTTTACATGATTATTTCTTATATGACTGGCACGAGAAAAGAAAGGGACATCATTTCCATGGTTTTACACATCCGGGTACAGCACTTAAGAATGCTGAGAAGGAATATGAATTGGGAGATATAGAAAGAAACATAATATCAAGACATATGTTTCCTCTTACAGTAGTTCCACCTATGTGCAGGGAAGCATGGCTTGTATGTCTTGCTGATAAGTATTGCGCTGTAAAGGAAACCTTTACACCAGCAGCAGGATATTAGAATGTATTAAAAAGACTAATAATCAGGAAGTTTTTGTATTAATGACAGAAAGGCTGATTGTTAGTCTTTTTTATATGAGGATTATTGTGCATACATCTGGCAAAAAAACTTTATGAGCAAAAGATAGTGGTAATCGTAATGGTGACAATCACAGAAGCAATAAAACAATATAAAAAATGTGGGAATCATGCTACTCAGAGTATATCTTCGGAAGAAGTTTGATTATATGTAAAGTGTCATTTTAATGACCAGCTGATGGTATAAAATGCATTCCTAGTGCAGTGAATATAATACGCATGAACATCAGCAAATTTTAAATATTATGAAGACAAAATTTGGTTGATAAACCAGATAAAAGTGATATACTGAATATATAAGAAAAGAAACCGTGTGGAATTACAGTTTTGTTTTCACACGGTTTTTTAGAAGATATGGGTTAGACAGTACTAACATAAGTTTTGACCGCTTATTTGAAAATGAAAAAGAAGCCAGATTTCTATGAGAATATTGATTTTTAGTGTAGGTGTGATTGGAGGAAAATACATGAAAAACGAAGAATACAAAAAGTTGTCAATCAAAGAGTTTACAAAAGCAGCAGGAAGATATGAAAGCAACCATGCTGGTATTTACGAAATGTGCAAGAAGGATTACCCGGATATTCTGGAAGAATTGGAGAAGGAGTCATTTAGAGATTTATTGGATGCAGGCTGCGGACCGGCTCCGATGATTTCTTTATTATCAGAAAAATATCCAGACCGGCATTATACAGGACTGGATTTGACTCCTGCCATGATTGAACAGGCAAAAAAGAAAAATATTCCGAATGCTACATTTGTTGTAGGAGACTGTGAGAACTTTCCTTTTGAAAACGATTCATTTGATGCAATTATTTGTTCTATGAGTTTCCATCATTATCCCAATCCACAGGCATTTTTTGATAGTGTAAAACGATGCCTTCGCCCAAATGGAAGATTGATTCTGAGAGATGTGACCAGTGACAACAAAGTATTGATATGGCTGATGAATACATTGGAAATGCCACTGGCAAACATATGCGGACATGGAGATGTTCAGGTCCCAACAAGAGATGTGGTTATAAAATGTTGTAGAAAAGCAGGATTAAAATTAGAAAAATTTGAAATCCGTAAAGGTATGAGAATGCATTGCGTTGTAAGGAAAACTATGGGAGAAGGCAATAGATAATGAAAGAAAAAGTGAATATTACAGGTGTTCCGGAAACGATGGTGCAGACTTTGTATGCAAGAGCAAAAGAAACAAGAAAACAAAATGCAAAGTTTAAGGATGAGATTGCAGTAGAAATTGTGGAAAAGCTGGACTATGACTTTTCCAAAGCAGATAAAGATAAAGCTATGAGCTATGGTGTGATAGCAAGAACAATTGTATTAGACCGTATGGTTAAAAAATATTTGGAGAAAAATGCAAATACAGTTGTTATAAATATTGCATGTGGACTGGATACCATATGCTACCGGATGAAGGGAAAATATCTGCGTTGGTATAATGTAGACTTGCCAGAAACAATGAAAATAAGGAGACAGTTCCTTACCGAAACGGGTTCAGTGTATCAGATTGCAAAGTCTGCGATGGATGAATCTTATGTAGATGGTATCGATTATCACGGTGAGAATGTTCTGGTAATAATCGAAGGACTTACTATGTATTTGTGTGAGAAAGATATCAGGAAGATGTTTGCTATTATTGGAAAATCATTTCAGAAAGCTACAGTAATGGTCGAAACCATGTCGCCATTTGTTGTAAAGCATATGAAAGAAAAATCCATAGAGGGAAGCAATGCAAAATTCATGTGGGGAGTAAAGAATGGAAAGGAGTTGCAAGGAATCATACCGGAATTTTATGTTTGGCAGGAAGTCAGTCTTGTTGAAGGAATGAAAGAACTTATGCCTGTTTATCGTGTAATAGGCAAGATTCCAACTGTTCGTAATATCTCAAATAAAATAATAGTTTTGGAGAAACATAGCTGATATTAAGGAGATGATGTAGATAAAGAAAAGGCATTTTGACGTAGAATCAGATGAATTTTATGGTGCATATTGAAAGTGTAAAAAAGCTTCAGATTGTGCAATGATTGCAATGATTGGGGATGATTCAGAGGATTATCGATAATTATTAAATAAAAATAAAATTAGCACTCAACACTTGACTTGGCTAACAAAAAGAACTATAACATAGTCAAGAACAAAGGAAGGGAATAAAAAGAGGTACAGAACAAAGATGATTAAAAGTACCGGTCTGATATTCCTGAAGCATCCCAGTTCCAAAGAAACTAATTTCAATATAATTAATGTGTTTTATAACAAGGAGGAATGACTTATGTTGATGCCTAGTATTTTTGGAGAGAACTTATTTAATGATGATTGGATGAACTTTGGATTCCCTGAAGTTGACAAAGCTTTGTATGGTAAGCATGCAGGACACGAAATGAAGACAGATGTAAGGGAAACAGAAGCAGGATACGAAGTTGATATAGATTTACCTGGCTTTAAGAAGGATGAGATTAATGTAGAACTTAATAATGGCTATCTTTCAATAAGTGCAGCTAAGGGACTTGATAAGGAAGAAAAGAAGGAAGGCAAGTACATCAGGAAAGAGCGTTATGCTGGTTCTATGAGCAGAAGCTTTTATGTAGGTGATGCTATAAAGCAGGAGGATGTAAAGGCTAAGTACGAAGATGGTATCTTAAGACTTTCAGTTCCTAAGAAAGCAGCAGAACAGATAGAAAGCAGCAACAGAATTGCTATCGAAGGATAATGCATAATAAGTGATTGCATAGTGAGTGATTGTATAATGAGTGATTGCATAATTGCGGATGCATATAATCATATCAATTAAGTAGTTGTCTATTACAGATAAACCAATAAATAAGTAATAAAGGGAATGTATCAGATGCAGGTTGTGTCTGATATGTTCCTTTTTATTTTGTATTATTTGTATTTAATATATCTTAGAAATATAAACGATATGATATTGTATGCAGCATTGCAGACAGATAAAGAAAACAGCGATATAATAGTGTAATTACAGTTATAAGAATTGAACATAATACATAATGAATTATTTTAGATGTGTTATGCAATTAAATAGTTATCCTGGCTAAATGAATTACATATTTTATAGTCAGGTATTGACAGTATATAATGACAAGAGTATAATGCAAAATGACAAGAGAATTTGTCATTTTGATAACGAGAGTTGTCAAAATAGCAATAAGTTTTCATATGGATATACAATGTGAAATCAATATTTCACACGTGAGATTTGTGTATGCGCGCACTTGACACAAAACTAATATGAAAAACGTGCATAGAAATGAGGTATGTATGATACTGAGGAATCGTTTAAAGGAACGCAGGGCTGCGCTTGGAGTTAATCAGCAGGAGATGGGAAAGCTGTGTGGAGTATCACGACAGACAATCAGCCTTATAGAAAGAGGAGATTATTCGCCATCAGTAACACTTGCATTAACGATTGCAAAGGTATGCGGAGTCACTGTTGAAGAAGTATTTTATTTACAGGAGGAAGAAAAAGATGGAAAATGAACAGATTAAGAAAGCAAACCAAAAGGCACTTCCTAAGTTCATATTGTTTTGTGTTATAGGAGGTTTAGTCGGAGGTATAATGGGATATTTAGTTGCTGCGAATGGACTTGATGCTATGTCCGGGGATATAAAAGCAGTGGTAAGTAAGTATGTAGTATTAACTGCACCATGGCTTATGCTTGCACTTGCAGTTATGCTTCCAGCGGTGACAGTGCCATATTACAGAAAGGCTAAGAAGCAGCTTGCTTTATGGGATGGAGAAGATGAAGAAATATCGGATCATATTGAAAATAAGTTGTCTATAGTCCAATGGTTTACGAGTGGTTCACTTATAATTTCATATTTTCTTATTGCAGCATCATACGCAGGTGGTATTACAATGTTTGAAAATGCTAAGAACATGATAGGATTTGATGTTGCTATCGTAGCATTTTTAGCTATTATGGCAGAGGGGGTTATTATACAGCAGAAAAGTGTAGACTGTGTAAAGGTGATGAATCCGGAAAAAACAGCATCAGTATATGATATGAAGTTTCAGAAAAAGTGGCTTGATACATGTGATGAAGCAGAGAAGATTATAGTTGGTAAATGTGCATTTAAAGCATTTAATGTGACTAATAGTGTGTGCAGCATTCTTGCAATTATTCTTGCTATCAGTGCACTTATGTTTGGTATTGGTTTCTTTCCATCATTTATTGTATGTCTGATATGGATAATTAATGTATCAATATATTGCAAGGAATGTCTGAAATATTCAAAATCTGGTAATAAGATTATGTGAAAATCCGGAATTGTTCTGATTTTTGATTGAGTTACAGCCAGGAGACCTTATGTGAATATACAAGGAAAGGACAGATATATGCAAAACACATGGTATATATGGTTGGTGGTGCTTGCGTGGATATTCTTGCTTTACCTACTTCGTAAGAGAAGACGAAAATCCGCAGCTATCAGACATGTAAAATACAGAAAAAATTCAGAGCAAAGAAGAAAGGATATTGCAATCATGAAAGAATTGTTAAGTCGATTTATGGAAAAAGATGTATATATTAAATTATTGGATGGACATGCGGACGGCGTGGTAAAAGAAGTGAGCGACAATGGAGTTGTGCTTGAGAATAAAGATGGATTGCAGATTGTAAATTTGGAATATGTATTGAAGGTTCGTGAGTATCCATATAAAAATGGGAAACGAGTACTTATCTTAGATGAGTAACATAGGAGACATTTGTTGATTTGTGAACTTTAACAATAGAAATGAAATAAAGTTGGATGTAAGGCAATGGGTAATTTGCTCGCAGAAAGAATTTAGATTTATCATATGTCAGGCTAGGGATTGCACACTAAAGGATTAGTGCGCAATCCCTGTTTTTTTATGTCATAGGATTAGGGTGTCAAAAGGTCACTGACCTTTAATATAAATTGCATTGATTGTTTTTATGTTTTTGGTTTTATAGTATTTAAGGTAACAAACGAGAAGTAGTATTAATGTACATAAAGTCTGATTTCTCACTTTTGTCATCCGTTCGTCACCAACTAATATTTAGTTTAACAATAATTTACGTATAATTTACGTCCTGTTGTTATTGGATTTTACAAATATTTTTTAGACTATAAAGTATGTCAGGGGAAGAATAATATCAGAGTAAGAACGATATCAGAGTAAGAACGATATCGAAGTAAGAGCATTATAAGAGATAGGAAGTATAAATGTACTTCTGCGACTTCTGACATATGTAACATAGAAAATTAGAAATATAGAAAATCAATAATGTAAAGATTAGGAATGTAAATTCAGAAATGGAGAGGATGTTTATGCCATCAACATATGCACATTACAGGATGGGGCAGGAGGTATATAAAAGTTTGCCAGCGCTTGCAAGAACAACTATTAATAATCATAAAGAATTGTATGATATTGGTTTGCACGGACCAGATATATTATTCTATTACCAGCCGCTTGCTGTATGCGCTGTTAATAAACAGGGATATGACATGCACGAAAAAAGTGGTCTTGATTTTTTTAAGAAAGCAGGAAAGCTTTTTTGTGAGGCAGATGATGATGATAAAGAGGCATTGCTTGCGTATATATATGGGTATTGCTGTCACTTTGCACTTGATGTCAGCTGTCATGGATATATAGATGAAAAGATTGCTAAGGATGGTGTGAGCCATACAGAGATAGAAGTGGAATTCGATAGAAGTCTTATGATCAAGGATGGTTATGATCCGATAACACATAGTCTTACCGGCCATATTAAGGCTAATAATACAAATGCTTCATATATATGCAGATTTTATGATTATCTGACAAGTGATGACATAGTTAAAGCACTAGAGGGGATGATATCGTATAATAAACTTCTTGTAGCGCCATCAAGATTGAAAAGAATGTTTATATATGCACTACTTCGCATAACTGGTAATTATAAGGAAATGCATGGACTTCTTGTTAACTACAAGGAGAATCCTATTTGCAGTGATAGTACAAAGCGGTTATATGAGTTGTATGATAATGCCAGACTTCTTGCGGTCAATCTCATAGGTGAATTCAGGGCATCAGCATATGGAAAGATAGAATACAATAAAGTGTATAATTATACATTTGGTTCAAAACTGTGTGAGGAGGTCGTTTATCCAGATATGGGATCAGATGCTAAGGATAGTATAAAGTGTGATGTGAAAGAGGGGAAGCTGAAATATGAATGTTAAACTTACTGGAAAAGAAAAAAGATGGATTATGTATGACGTTGGTAATTCAGCATTTGCGCTTCTTGTATCGACTATAATACCGATTTACTTTAATTATCTTGCGGGTAAAGCAGGGATTTCATCTGTGAATTATCTTGCTTATTGGGGATATGCTGCATCAATATGCACAATCATTGTTGCACTACTTGGACCTGTGTGTGGAACTCTTGCAGATACTAAAGGCTTCAAAAAACCAGTTTTTCTTATATCAATACTTATTGGCAGTATTGCCTGTGCGATGCTTGGGGCGTGTGTTAAATGGCTTATATTTCTTATTGTGTTTGTTATAGCAAAGATAGGTTTTTCGTCAAGTCTTATATTTTACGACTCAATGCTTGTTGATGTAACTGATGAAAAGAGAATGGATTATGTATCATCACAGGGGTTTGCGTGGGGCTATATAGGTAGCTGCATACCATTTGTTGGATGTCTGTTGCTGGTGCTCGGCTCATCAAATATTGGAATAAGCATGGAAATGGCTATGGGCATAGCATTTGTAATAGTAGCAGTATGGTGGCTTGGCATGTCGCTTCCACATATAAAGAAGTATGAACAGAAGAATTATGTTGAAAGAAAGCCACATGCTATAAGAGAAAGCTTTAAGAGACTGTATGGTACCTGCAAAAATATAAAAAAAGAAAAACATATATTTTTATTTCTGCTTGCGTTTTTCTTTTATATAGATGGTGTGTACACAATTATAGATATGGCAACAGCGTATGGTTCAGCATTAGGGCTTGATAGTACAGGATTATTACTTGCATTGCTTGTTACACAGATAGTAGCATTTCCATGTGCAATAATATTTGGCAGACTGTCATATAAGGTGAGTACTGAAAAGCTTATATTGGTCTGTATAGTGGCATATCTTGGAATAGCAGTATTCGCGATATTCTTAAGAAGCCAGCTACAGTTCTGGATACTTGCAATTCTGGTTGGAATGTTTCAGGGTGGAATACAGGCATTATCACGCTCTTACTTTACAAAGATTATTCCAGAAGAGAAAAATGGTGAATACTTCGGACTTATGGACATATGTGGAAAAGGTGCTTCATTTCTTGGAACAACAGTTGCCGGTGTAGAGCTGCACGCCCTCGAGCGTCGTCTCGACCTCCATCACGATGCCGGTCTGATCGCCCTCGGCCTGTCCGATTTTACGAAGGCCCTGTCCATCGAGGCAGAGGTTCGTATCGTAGCCACGGAAGGGGGCAAGCGCCGCGTCGTGAATGTCTTGGCCAATGGGCTTTGCGGTGCGGAAATCCATGCAGGTGCCGTCCACGGGGGCGATCTCGCCGGTCGGCAGCGTTGCGGCATCGGCGGGCGTGTAGGCGGAGGCGTTCAGCTGGAGCAGATGGCCCAGCACGTCGCCGCTGCCCTGTCCGTTGAGGTTGAAGTAGGCGTGATTGGTAAAATTCGCAACGGTATCCGCGCTGCTGACAGCACGGTAGTCAATATGCAGCGCATTGTCGTCCGTCAGGGTAAACGTAATGGACACGTCAAGCCTGCCGGGGTAGCCCTCCTCGCCGTCAGCCAGAACCGTCGTGAATTCGACGTTGTTTTCGCGGCAGTTGTAATTCCAGAGCCTCTTGTCGAAGCCGCACAGACCGCCGTGGAGCTGGTTCTTGCCCTCGTTGGCCGTGAGGTGGAAGCGCTGGCCGTTCAGCGTGAAAGCCGCGCCCGCGATGCGGTTGCCGTTTCGGCCGATGCACGCGCCGAGATAGCCGTCATTTTCTTCATATTCCTTTACCGTCTCATAGCCGAGCAGCACGTCGGTCAGAACTCCGTTCCGGCCGGGAACGACAATGGACTGGATCGTCGCGCCGTAGGACAGGAGCGTCACGCGCATATGATTGCTGTTTTCCAGCGTAATGGCGACAGGCGCGCCCTTCGAGCACAGGGGGAGCTTTTGAATGGTCAGCATAAAAAACGTCCTTTCGTAAAAAATGAGGCGCGCTGCAGCAGCAACGCGCCTCATGAAGATCTGCTGCGATTGCGTTCATTCTATCAGAACGCAGTGGCGTTGAAAAGCCGCAGCGCAATTATTTCTTTGCAACGTACTTCTGCACGTCGATGGCGACGGCGATGATGATGATCGCGCCGCGGATGATGTACTGGAGGTATGCGTTGACGCCGAGGAAATACAGGCCGTAGTTGATCGCCTGCAGGATAATCGAGCCGATCACGACGCCGGGGACGGTGCCGATGCCGCCGTTGAAGGAAACGCCGCCGATGACGCAGCCCGCGATGGCGTCAAGCTCGTAGTTGATGCCGGTTGCAGTACCGACGGACTGGATACGGGCGCCCTCGAGGAAGGAGGCGATGCCGTACATCAGACCGGCGTACAGGAACACGCCCATGATGGTCTTCGTGACGGAGACGCCGGAGACCTCAGCCGCCTCGGCGTTGCCGCCGACGGCGAACATATTCTTGCCGAAGCGGGTCTTGTTCCAGACGAGCCACGTCAGAACGCCCAGCAGCAGGAAGATGATGACCAGATACGGCAGCTTGAAGCCGAAGATATCGACGGAGCCGGTCGCGAGCGCCAGATAGCGCTGGTCAAGGGAGGACAGCGCCTGCGTGGAGCCGGAGGGCTGGTTCTCGATATAGATGCAGCACAGGCCGTAAGAGATCAGCTGCGTGCCGAGGGTGACGATGAAGGGGTGCATATGGAGCTTTGCCATGCCGAAGCCGTTGAACGCGGAGATGACGACTGCGATGGCCACGCAGGCGAGGAACGGCACGATCAGAGGCAGCGGCTCGGTGATGCTGGGATAGTATCTCGAAGCGAACGTGACCGACTGCAGCAAGGAGGCTGCGACAGCCGCACAGAGGCCGAGCACACGGCCGACGGACAGGTCGGTACCGGCAAGGATGATGATGCCTGCGACGCCGTAGGCCAGAATACCCTTCGTGGAGGCCTGCTTCAGAATGGAGATCAGGTTGCCGACGGAAAGGAAGTTGGGCTTGATCGCAACGATCACAACAAGGAGCAGAAGAAGGATGATGTACAGCGCGTATTTCAGCAGCGTATCCTTCAGCTTCTGCGGGTTCATTTTCTTAGAATTCGTCATTTTCTCAACCTCTTTATACATATTGCGCAGCCAGACGCATAATGGTTTCCTGCTCGTTTTCAATGCCGCCGAAGTCCTTGCCGCGTTCGAGGATACCGGCCATATGGCCGTTGCTCATGACAAGGATGCGGTCGCAGATCCCGATCAGCTCCGGCATTTCGGAAGAGACCATCATAACAGCCTTGCCCTCTCTGGCAAGCTGCAGGATCAATTCGTAAATCTCGTACTTGGCGCCGACGTCGATGCCGCGCGTCGGCTCGTCGAGGAGCAGAACATCGGGCTTCGTCAGCAGCCAACGGCCAAGAATGACCTTCTGCTGGTTGCCGCCGGAGAGGTTTTTGATGAGCGTCTTCTGCGACGGCGTTTTGATGTGCATGGAGGAAATGGACCAGTCCGTATCGGCGGTCATTTTTTTATCGGAAAGCAGCGGGCCCTTTTTATAGGAACCGAGGTTTGAAATTACGGTGTTGAACAGAATGCTGGCATAGGGGAAGATGCCGGTCGCGCGGCGCTCCTCCGTCAGCATGGCGAAGCCGTTTTTGATGGACTGACGCGGCGTTTTGTTGGAAATGGGCTTGCCGTTCAGCTTGATCTCGCCGCTCTCGCGCGCCATGATGCCGAAGATCGTGCTCAGAAGCTCCGTTCTGCGCGAGCCGACCAGACCGGCCACGCCGAGCACCTCGCCTGCGCGAAGCTCGAACGAGACGTCCTGACAGGTGGGCATATACTTGCCGGTCAGGTGCGAGACCTCCATCAGCACGTCGCCGGGGACATTGTCCTTGGCGGGGAAGCGGTTGGTCATTTCGCGGTTGACCATGCGCTTGATGATATCGTCGGTCGAGAGGTTCTCCGTTTTGTCGGTGGAGATCCACTGGCCGTCACGCATGATGGTGACCTCGTCGGAGATGCGCTTGATCTCGTCCATCTTGTGGGAGATATAAATGATGCCGACGCCCTGATCGCACAGGCGGCGCATGATGCGGAACAGGTGCTCGACCTCCTCGCTGGTCAGCGAAGACGTCGGCTCGTCGAGCACGAGGATCTTTGCGTTATAGGAGACTGCCTTCGCGATCTCAAGCATCTGGCGCTGGGAAACGGCCATGGTGCCGATGATCGTCTTCGGGTCGACCTTAATTTCCAGATCGTCCAGAACAGACTTGGTGTCGTTGTACATTTTCTTGTGGTCGACCAGTCCGGCCTTCAGCGGGAACCGGCCCAGCCACATATTTTCCATGACGCTGCGGTAGAGCACCTGATTGAGTTCCTGATGCACCATGGCTACGCCGTGATCGAGGGCGTTGCGCGGGCTGGTGAAATTGATCTCCTTGCCGTTCATCCGGATGGAGCCCGCGTCCTTTTTATAGATACCGAACAGGCACTTCATGAGCGTCGATTTACCGGCGCCGTTCTCGCCCATGAGGGCGTGGATGGAGCCGGGACGCAGCTGGAGCTTGGCATGGTCCAGCGCCTTGACGCCCGGGAACTGCTTTTCGATATCAAGCATTTCGAGCAGGTAGTTTTCTTCCAAGTGTATCACCAATTCCTTTTTGCATAATCAGGTGGCCCCGGAGGGCCACCTGATTCGATTACGATTCTCTTACTAAGATCAGCAGAATGGTCTGAACAGATTATTCCGCAGTGATCTTTGCGTACGGGATACGGATGGAGAAGCCGTCGTCAGCCATGGTGTAGTCGGTGCCGTCGAGCCAATCCTTGCCCAGAGCGCCGTTGATGGCCATGAGGATGTTGGCCTTGCCCATTGCGTCGCCGTCCTGCTTGACAGTACCGTAGAGCTTGCCGGCGTTGATGTACTCAACAGCCGTATCAGTGCAGTCAACGCCGATGACGATGATCTCGTCGCCGCCGTCGCCGAGGTTGTAGCCGACCTCGTTCAGAGCAGCGATGACGCCGATGGCCATGTCGTCGTTGTTGCAGAAGACGACCTCAATGTTCTCAACGCCGAGGGAAGCGATCTGCGCGGTCATCATTTCCTGTGCCTTGGCGGTATCCCAGTTGGCGACCTGGTTCTCGGTCATCATCTCGCAGGGAACGCCCTTCTCGATCGCGGTGGACAGGGAATACTCGGTACGGGCGATGGCTTCGGGGTTGTTGATCTCGCCTTCGAACTCAAGGGTAGCGACCTTGCCGTCGCCGTTCTTGTCGACGCGCTCGGGGTTGGCGGCATACAGGTCAGCGAGGATCTCGCCCTGCATGATGCCGGCCTCTTCGGGCTTGGTGCCGACGAAGATGGAGTTGGAACCGGTCACGATCGTGGAGTCAACAGGCTCCTTGTTGTAGAAGGAGATGGGGACATTGTACTGCTTGGCAAGGTCAACCAGATACTGGCCAGCGGAGGTGTCGCAGAGGTTGATGATGATGTGGTCCTTGCCTGCGGCGAACATAACGTCAGCCTGGTTGTTCTGGGTAGCCTGGTCGTCGTTGCCGTCCTGCATTTCGAGGTTGATGGTCAGGCCCTTCTCAGCGCCGATCTCCTTGGCGTACTTGTCCATGGCAACACGAACAGAGGAGCCGTAGGTGTCGGAATACTTCCAGACGAGAACGCCGATGTTCAGCTCGGTCTTGCCGTCGGCAGCAGCCTCGGTAGCGGTTTCCTGGACTGCGTCGGTCTTGGCGTCGGTCTCAGCGGGAGCCGGGGTGTCGGTGGTCTTGGCGGCACAGGCGGCCATGGCCAGAACCATCATCACTGCAAGCAGCAAAGCGATGATCTTTTTCATTGTGTAATTCCTCCTAAATTAGTGTCGAAACGGAAAGTCCCGTTCGTGATTGTATTTTACCATGCGGGAAATGAAAGGACTAGTAAAAAACGTTTCCAAAGTAGAGAAAAACATCTTTAAAACCGTAAAAAAGGAAGTGCTATTTTTGTGCACATTGCCATATATCATTCTTTTTTTCAGATTGATACAATATAAATCAGAAGAAAACAGGGGAAAATTCGACTTGTCCCCGCATACGAATTTACTACTTTTCCGGAAGGAGCCGCCGATATGCTGGATCTGAAAAACGCCGGTCTGACGGAGCTGCTGCACGATTTTTACACGCTGACGGGGCTGAAGCTCTGCATCTTTGATACAGACTTTGAGGAATGCGCGTCCACCCCCATCAAGCTCTATCCCCTCTGCGCAAGAATGCGGGAAAATCCGGAATTTGAGCGCCGCTGCCACAGCTGCGACACCGCCCATATGCAGACCTGCCGCCGCACGAGAAAGCCCGTGCAGTACCGATGTCACGCGGGGCTGACGGAATATCTCGCGCCGCTGTATTATGAAGGCGTGATCGTCGCGTTCATCTGCATCGGACAGGCCACGAACGGCCGGGACGCGGAGCTCAACACCATCGCGGCCTACGCCGCGCAGTTTGGCATCGACGAAGAGGAGTGCCGTTCGCTTTACAATATGCAGCTGCACTATTCCCCGGACGAGATCAAGGCCGCCTGCAACATTCTCGACGCCTGCATCAGCCATATCTACCACCAGCGGATGCTTGAGGTGCGCAATCTCGACACGGCGCAGCAGATCGAAAAATACATCAACGACAACATCGCCTGGGATCTGTCCATCGAGCACCTGTGCGCGCATTTTTACGTCTCGCGCGCCGAGCTCTATCAGATCTTCCACACGAGCTTCAATTCCTCCGTCGCCGACTATATCCGCAGCAAGCGTATCTCCATGGCCGAGCAGATGATCCGCTCCACGGCAATGCAGATCTCCGAGATCGCGTCCAACGTCGGCTTTTACGACTACAACTATTTCTCCAAGGTTTTCCACCGGAAATTCGGCTGTTCCCCGCGCGAATACCGAAAAAAACTGGAGAGCGGCAGCGAAGCGGCGGACAAAAAATAATTTTTTCGGATTTTGTACAAAAATCACTATTGCCTGTACGTTTTTTCTGTTATTCTAGGATAGAAGGAACAACGTACAGGCTTTCTGTCTGTATGTACGTCTGGACTGAAAGGAGCATCCAAATGAACGAACGCGCATATTACGGACACGAATCGCAGCTGTTCGGCGTGGAGGAATACCGGCTGACCGGCGGCAAGGGCG
>OGLN01001766.1_pt1 | contig 14670 bp, 11 predicted proteins | sample 1572641 | NCBI WGS metagenome assembly OGLN01 (sample SAMEA2581903, study PRJEB24529) | metagenome | biome: Human gut stool | place: China | collected 2011
CTAAAGCTTTTTGGAACCACCGGCATTGCCGGTGGTTTTCTTTATACAAAAACCCGCTGCACAGCTGTGCAGCGGGCGGTTTTTTATCCGATGCCGAGCATTGCGGTCGCAAAAGCGAAATAGACAAGCAGGGACAGGAAGTCCACGATCGTTGTGATGATCGGCGAGGCCATCACAGCCGGGTCGAAGCCGAGCTTTTTAGCCAGCAGCGGCAGCGTTGAGCCGACGATCTTGGCCAGGCAGACCGTCACGGCCATCGTCGCGCAGACGACAAAGGCTACCAGATACGTCACGCTCTCGCTCTTTAACAGCAGCATATCGACCACGATGATCTTCGCGAAGCAGGCGATTGCCAGGCACACGCCGCAGAGGACGGACACGCGGATCTCCTTCCAGACCACGCGTCCCAGGTCGCGGAATTCGATCTCATTCAGGCTGATGCCGCGGATGATGGACACGCAGGCCTGCGAGCCGGAGTTGCCGCCGGTGTCCATCAGCATGGGGATGAACGCCGTGAGGCACGGCAGGGCGGCCAGCGAGTTTTCAAATCTTGTGATGACGATGCCCGTCAGCGTCGCCGAAACCATCAGCAGCAGCAGCCACGGGATACGGTTTTTCCAGATCTCGACAGGGGTCGAACGCATATACGGGTGTTCGGACGGCAGCATAGCGGCCATCTTTTCCATGTCCTCCGTGGCCTCGTCTTCCATGACGTCCATGGCGTCGTCGAAGGTCACGATGCCGACCAGCCGGTTCTCCGTATCCACGACCGGCAGAGCGAGGAAGTTGTACTTGCTGAACATCTGGGCGACCTGCTCTTTATCGTCGAGCGTGCCGACGGTGATGACGTGCTCCTGCATGATGGACTCGATGGTCGCATCGTCGTCCTCGCACAGAAGCAGGTCCTTGACGCTCGTAAGGCCGATGAGCTTGTGGCCGCGCGTCACGTAGCAGGTGTAGATCGTCTCCTTGTCGATGCCTGTCCGGCGGATGCGGAGAATCGCTTCGCCGACCGTCATGTTCGGCCGCAGGGAGACGTATTCGGTGGTCATGATCGAGCCGGCGGAATCCTCCGGATAGCGCAGGATCTCGTTGATCTGCTTGCGCATATCCGGCTCGGCCTGGGTCAGGATGCGCTGCACGACGTTCGCGGGCATTTCCTCCACGATATCGACGGCGTCGTCGACGTAAAGCTCGTCGATGACCTCCTTCAGCTCGGAATCCGAGAAGCCCTGAATCAGAAGCTCCTGCGCCTCCGGCTCCATTTCGACGAACGTTTCGGCGGCCAGCTCCTTCGGCAGAAGCCGGAACAGAAGCGGCAGGCGCGCCTGATCGAGATCGTCAAAAATGGCGGCGATGTCTGCGGGATTCATGGTGCTGAGGATGTCGCGCAGAGAATGATACTTCTTCTCGTCGAGCAGCATGGTCAGGGTCTTTTGCAGGGAAAAATTGTTTTCTGCCATGTCTTGTTCCTCCTAAATGTAAAGAATAGGAAGGTAAAGACACAACGCAGGCACATCAATCGAAGAATGACAGGGGCTGCAAGCACCGGACGCACAAAGGCGGCTGGGGCTCGGGCCGACTTCGGCCTGCGGATGTGCCGCTACTACTTCCTGCGTCCATTTGTTCTTCCCCCTTTTTGTTTCAGAATATCGGGCGCTTTTGAAATCGCCTAACTTATATAATAGGTTGATTTCCCCGGTTTGTCAACCAAAATCCGAACGAATTCCAGTGGAATTTTGACGGATTGTGTGCTATGATAGTTGAAAATCTGACAAGAGGTGTCAAAATGGCAACAGAAAAGCTCTATTATCAGGACGCGCATCAGGCAGCGTTTGAAGCGCGCGTTGTATCCTGTCAGCCGGGAAAGCACGGCTATGATGTCGTGCTGGACAGAACCTGCTTTTATCCGGAGGGCGGCGGCCAGCCGGGCGACACCGGCTTTCTGTCCGGCATCCGCGTGACCGACACGCACGAGCGCGATGGCAAGATCGTGCATTTTTGTGAACAGCCGCTTGCCGAGGGGCAGACCGTCGATGGGCAGATCGATTATGGCCGCCGGTTCGCGTTCATGCAGCTGCATTCCGGCGAGCATATTCTCTCCGGCGTGATACACCGCCGCTTCAGCTATGAAAACGTCGGCTTTCATATGGGTGCGGATTTTGTGACCATTGATTTTTCCGGTATGCTGACGCAGGAGGACCTGTCCGCCGTCGAGGCCGAGGCCAACGAGTGGGTCTGGAAAAACGTCCCGATCGAAATTACATTCCCGGATGCCGAGGCGCTGAAGACCATCCCCTACCGCAGCAAGAAGGAGCTGACCGGTCAGGTGCGCATCGTGACCATCCCCGGCGCGGACATCTGCGCCTGTTGTGGGACGCACGTAAGCAGCACCGGGGAAATTGGGCTGATCAAAATTTTCTCCTGCGTGAAATTCCATGACGGCGTGCGGCTGGAAATTCTGTGCGGCAGACGTGCGCTTGCCTATTTGAGCGAAATTGCCGAGCAGAACCGGCGCGTGTCAGGCCTGCTGTCGGCGAAGCCGCTGGAGACGGCTGCCGCCGTGCGCCGGCTTCTGGACGCGGAGGCCGCGCAGAAGCAGCGCGCAGCCGGGCTGGAAGAGGCTGTGTTTGCGCAGAAGGCGCAGGCACTTGCCGGGGCAGGAAACGTCCTGCTGTTTGAGCCTGCGATGAACCCGGACAGTCTGCGGCGGCTGACCGATCTGGTCATGACGGCCTGCGGTGGGCGCGCGGCCATTTTCGCGGGCAGCGACGCGGACGGCTATAAATACGCCGTTGGCGAACAGGACGGCGATCTGCGGCAGCTGGTAAAGGAGCTGAACGCGCAGCTGCACGGACGCGGCGGCGGAAAGCCGTTTTTCGCGCAGGGCAGCGTACAGGCAGGCCGGGCGGAGATCGAAGTGTTCTTCGCCGGGCGCTGAGGAGGGAAAGCTATGCTTCAGGATCTGTATCCGCATATGTATCACAATGAAATGTCGTGGAAAGCACCGTCGCCGGATGATATTGCGCTGATTTTTGAGCTGGATCATACAGTTTACTGTAATTTGAGCGGCGAAACGCTCACGCTGCCCCGGATGTGCGAGATCCCGGACGGCGGCGAGGCGCAGTACGCCTTTTCCATTGACGAAACGGCATATTATCTCGTCTCCGCCCACCCCGGCGAGACAGACACGTTCCGCTATGCTCCCTCTTCGTCGCTCCGCGCCATGACGGACGGGACGAGTCCGGCGCTGTTCGCCGCCGCTGCGGGCGAAAGCCTGTACCGCTGGTATGATTCCCAGAAAATCTGCGGCAGATGCGGCGCGCGCATGGAGAAAAGCACGGTCGAGCGCGCCATGGTCTGCCCGCATTGCAAAAACACGGTCTACCCGAAGATCTGCCCGGCTGTGATCGCCGCGGTGCACGACGGCGACCGGCTGCTGCTCACGCGCTATCGCGGACGGCCGTTCAAAAAATATGCCCTCATCGCGGGCTTTAATGAGATCGGTGAGTCGATTGAGGACACGGTGCACCGCGAGGTCATGGAGGAGGCTGGCCTCCGGGTCAAAAACCTCCGCTTTTACAAATCCCAGCCGTGGGTGTTCACGGACACGCTCCTGATGGGCTTCGTCTGTGAGCTGGATGGCAGCGACAGGATCACCGTGCAGGAATCCGAGCTGGCCGAGGCGAGCTGGCACCTGCGCAGCGAGCTGCCGGAGGATCACTCCCACATCAGCCTGACCGGTGAAATGATCGAGCAGTTCCGTCTGGGCCGGTTATAACGCGCAGCGTCCAAAAATAAACAGCTTCCCCCAGCGGCAGTCCGTCGTTGACTGCGCCGCCGGGGGAATTTTTCAGCCCCTGCCGCCGAATTGGCGGCAGGGGCTGATTTGGATTATACCGGGGAATTGCGTCCGAAGAGGCTTACTCGTACAGCGACCAGTTGGGGTCGGAGGTCAGAGCCGTCCAGGTTTCGGAACCCTTGACCGTGTAGGAATGGCTGTTGGTAGCTTCCTGCACGTCGAGGTAGTACCACTTATCGGAGGTGTTGTCGATCCAGGTCTTCATGCCGGGCAGGAATGCGTCGGCGGACTTGGGTGCACGGCCGGTGGCACGGTTGATCATAGCCATGAGTTCAGCACGGGTCACGTTTTTGTCCGGACGGAAGGTGCCGTCGGGATAGCCGGTGATCCAGCCGAGCTTGGCGCAGATCGCGATGGCGTTGGCCGCCCAGTACTTGGCGGACACGTCATTGAAGTAGTTCGCAGCGCCGGTCGTCTCGGAGAACTTGGCGAGCATGGCGGCGAGCTCTGCACGGGTGATGGCTTCATTCGGGCGGAAGTAGCCGTTGGAGCTGTCGGTGATGACACCGGCGTTGTTCAGAGTCGCAACGTAGGTGTTGTACCAGCTGCCGGAGGCGACATCGCGGAAGCCGCTCTTGGTGGAGTAATAGGTCTTGCGGGACGCATCATCCATGAGACGGAAGAGGATCGCGGCCGTCTCAGCGCGGGTGATGTTGCCTGCGGGCTTCACAGTGCCATCGGGATAACCCTGGACATACGCGAAGTGGTCGGAGGTGTTGAGCTTCGGGGTGTTCTTCTTGACGGTGACACCGGGCAGGACGATGAGGAACCACTTGGCATAGATCGTCGTATCCTGCGTCAGCGGGGTCGCGAAGTTGTACGGAGTCCTGAAGGTCTTGTCGGTGTACCAGCCGTCGAAGATGTAGCCGCCGTTGACGGGATCCTTGGGCTTCGCAACCGTCAGGCCATGGCGAACCGTTTCCGGCGCGATCTTGGAGCCGCCCATGGTGTCGAACGTCAGGGTATGGAAGTCCAGATCGTAGTAGACCGACAGAATGGTGTAGACAGGCTTGCCGTCCACGCCCATGTAGGGCTGGATAGCCGTGCCGGTCAGCTTGCTCAGCGTGCGGTTGACATTGACGTGATGCGTTGCTCTGTAATCCTTGATGACCGCGGTAACGGTGGTGTCCTTCTTGGCGCTCAGGTGCTCGACCTCAGCGTTGGCCAGATCATAGGTGCCGTCGGGCAGCTGCTTGATGTGCAGAACGTCGTAGCGGACATAGATGTCGCCGATCGGGGTGGACGTCAGTTCAAACTTGGCGTAGATGGTCTTGTCTGCTTCCAGAACCGTTGCGAAGTCGTACTTCGCGGTGAATTCGGGATCGACGTACCAGCCAATGAACGTGTACTTGTCCTTGGTCGGGTCAGCGGGTCTTGCAACTGCATTGCCGTGACGGACCGTGACCGGGTTGATGGCGGAGCCGCCGTTGGTTTCGAAGGTCAGGGTATGCTCGTCGAGATTATACTTGACATCGATCGTCAGACCCTTTTCGATCTTGATGTTCTGCTTCGTGTCTGCGTCGTTGGTCGGATAGTGCTCACCGTAGTCCTTCGCGGTCACGGCTGCGAGCGCTTCAAACTTGCCGCTCAGCGTTTCGACCTCAGCGTTTGCCTCGTCATAGGAGCCGTCGGGCAGCTGCTTGATGTGGCGGACGGTGTAGTCGTAGGTATTGCGGGTGTAGAACAGCTTCAGAACCAGAGAGCCGTCGCCAGCGATGTTGCCGGAGGCAACCGTGCCGGGAACTGTGCTGTCATAGGTGAAGTTATCGTAGGACTTTGCGGCTGCGGTCACGGTCGTGTCGGTCGTGCCTTTCAGCGGCTCGGTCGTGTCCAGAGCATAGCTACCATCGAGATTTTCCAGATAATGCTCGACCGTATACGGGGTGTCGGTTCTGGCTTCCCACTGTGCGGTGAAGACCATGTCGTCCTCATCGACGGTGTAGGCTGCGCCAGCTGTGAGCACTGCATTGCCGATCTTCCAGCCCTTGAAGTCATAGCCGGGGCGGGTCGGAGCGGCGGGCAGATTGAAGCTTTCGCCGGAAACAAAGTAGTCGAGATACGCGCCGTAGGCTGCCGTGGGCATACCCGTGACATCGTTGGCACCAGCTTCGAACTTTGCGCCGTAGAGCAGCAGCGAGCCGGACAGCTGATAGCCATCTGTATCCTCAGTGGGGTAACCGGCAATGCGGTCATCCACGTCGGACGGCTGATAGAGCCAGCTCCAGTTGATCTTGCTGCCGACCTTGTCGAGGGAAACGCCAGTCTCGGGCACGAGCTTCGTCTGCAGCTCTGCGAGGACATCCAGGAATGCCTCGTCCTCGTCGAAGCCGTAGTACTCATCCTGCGTGAGCAGCGTGTTGGAAACAAATGTGCCGATGGAGATGAAGCCCTCGGTGTTGTACTTGGTCAGGCCAAGGCGGTTCAGCGTGGCTTCGTTCAGCTCAAGCACGTCGCCGATGGAATCGCCGGTGCGGAGGTATGCGTAGATGTTGTGCGGGGTGATGGTGTACTTGAGCAGAACATTCGTCCAGCCGTTGATCGTATCGTTCGCGCCGAACGTCCACTTGGGGCTGTCCTTCTTGTACCAGTTGGTATTGCCGTCTTCGTCCGTGTCGAGCGTATAGCCAGCGACATCGAGATCGAGGCCGAGGCCGTTCAGGAACTCAACAACGTTGGTGCCATAGGGCGCAGTCGTGGTGTGGAGGGTCGTAAGATCCGTCTTGCCTTCAAAGGTCTGGAGGATCACGACCTTCTCTTCGGTCTTGACATTGACCTTGACATAGTGCGTAGCCTGATCGGGCTGATGCTCGCCAAAGGTCGTGCAGACGGCGTTCGGCTCGTGATCCTCAAGGATCACAGCGGTGTAGGAAGCGGAAGCCTTCTTGATCTGCTTCGCCTGCTCCACTGCTTTTGCCTTGATGGTGTCGAAATCGATGGCTTCACCATAAAGTCCGGAAACTTCATAGGTGTAGAAGTCCGTGTTCTGATAGTAAGCGGGCTTGCCGTTTACATACAGCTTGGCAACGACTTTGTAGGTCTTCTTTTCCCAGTTCGCGTACAGGTTCGTCCAACCGTTGACGGTCTGGCCGGTGACGTCCACGGTCTGGCCTTCACGGCTCCAGAAGGTGAAGGTGTAGCCGTCGCGGGTCGCGGTGGGAGCGTCTGCGGTGGGCAGAGCCGAGCCAACGCGGGCCTTGGTGGTACGGAGGATGCCCTCCGTCTTGGAGTGGTCGTTCTGATATGCCGTCAGCGATTCCAGAGAATCGAAGTAAACGACAGGAACCAGCTCGGTGACGATGAGCTTGAGATTCTGCCAGTTTCCGGTGATCAGCAGTTTCTCCAATCCGGCGGGTTTATCCTGCAGACCGTCCAGATACCGCTTGTAGCTGTTGAACATGCCGTCGTCGTACCAGCCGCCGTCGATCTCAAAGTCGAAATCGAGATAGCTGCTCGGATCGATCTTCGTAAGGTCAATCGTATCGCCAGCAAGCTTATCGGCGGCGTACGGAACATCCACGATCGGCTTGCTCAGATCGCCGGACTTGAAGATCATGAGGTGGACGTTGGCCTTTTTGGCTTCCCACTTCGCAACATAGGTCACAGTCTGCGTGACCGTTGCCGCAACTTCGGGCTCCCAGCCTGCGAAGGTGTAGCCGGTGCGGGTCGGGGTGCCGTTGAACGCGGGGGTCGTGGAATCCTTCCTAAGGTCAGAATAGACCTGATCGGCGAAAACCTCTTCACCATCTACGCCGTCGGTGTAGGTAACGGTATATTCCTCCGTCACATGTACGCGGCCCTGCGTCTTGATCTGCCAGCTGTCCCCGACCCAGATCAGCGTGACCGGAACGATCTTCTCATCGTTTTGGATATGTTTCGGGGTCGGGAACGCCTTGTTGAACTCGGCCACATAGGGGTCGGGGTCATAGCTGATGTCGCAAAGCCAGTCGTCCCCGTCCTTCCTCGGCTCGCCGACGAAGTAGTCTTTATCGTACTCGCCGAGCAGGCCGTAGGCGTCCGTATGCTGCTGCGCAGCATCTACAACGCACTTGACCTGAACAGCCATGTCAAGCTTTTTCAGCTCGTCAGCCGTCGGGGCTTTGGGCTCCACAGGCGTCTCGGTCTGGTCGCATTCGACATAGAACGTCACGCCGCTTTCCTTGGCAACCCACTTGCCGCTCACCCAAGTCAGGGTGAATTTTTCGTGTTGTCACCAGTGAGCGTGTGTGCGCCGTGCGTGGCAACGTAGCTGCTAACATACGAGTCCGCAGTAACGGCGATCTCGCAGGTATAGCCGTCGGTCGCGTTGCCTTCTACCTCGCCGATCGTGAAGGTGTCATTCTTAAGATCATAGGTTTCCTTCGCGTGATCGGCAGGTTTTGTGCTGCACTCGACAGAAACCAGACCGGCTTTCTCGAAGTCGCCTTTACCGGGCTTGTCAGGCACGGGCGGGGTGTTCTCCTTCCAGACCGCGTAGATGGTCTTGGTCGGATTGTCCTTGGTCAGCGTAATCAGGTCGCCGCCATGGTACTGCGCAGTCGTAGCATCCGCATCGTCTGCCCAGCCAAGGAACGTGTAGCCGTTACGAGTCAGCTCGCGCTTGTTGACGTCGATTTGGTAGCTTTCCGCCGCTGTGGTTGCCTGAATATCCCAGCGCGAACCACCAACGTAGTTAAACTCGTGAATCAGATGGTAGGTGTACATGGCAGCGTCGCCGTCAACCGCAAAGGCCGATACCGGCAGCATACCGAGCACCATAATCAGAACTAACAAAAAAGCAATCAATCTCTTCTTCATTACTTCAGATCTCCTCCTTTTTTTATTGTTTGCTTCTTGTAGTGAAAACTATCTATGTTGAAAATGGCTGCGCCATTGGATTTTTTCGATGCTTCGCGCCGGGCAGGAGTTCTCTCCGTCCGGCATTCTGGGCACACGTCTTCATTTTTTCTTTATTATAACACATCCTGCCGCAATGCGCAAGGAAAATCAGGAGAAGTTTTCCAAGAATTTATGGGCGCTTTACGCGCCGGACGTCACTGCAGCGCAGGGGCTGCCGGCAGCGCCGTCAGAACCGTGGTCACGCAGCAGAAAGCAAACTGCCGCACGGAATGAGCAGGATTCTTCATCGTATTCCCCCCAATTGAGGTTTTTTTATTTATTTTACCCTGAATATGACAAAAAAGCAACTGCCTGCCCACCCGCAGCGGACGTTGACAGGAAAGATTTTGGTCATTATAATAGAAGTATCTATAAAGGAGGATACGCTATGAAACGAAGCGAGCAGGATATCCGGTTCCAGTGGGACCTGACGAAGATCTACCCGGACACTGCGGCGTGGGAAGCCGCAATGCAGGAGGCTGAGGCCGCGCTTGCACCGCTGGCCGCAATTCCCGGCACACTCGGCACGTCCAAGGAAGCGTTCAAGAAGGGGCTTGACACCATCTACGCCTCTATGTTCAAAGTTGAGTTGCCTTATACCTATGCGTTTTTGAAGAAGACAGAGGACGGCTCTGTTGCGGAAAATCAGGAAATGGCCGCCCGCGGCGAGAGCCTGATCATCAAGTTCAACGCCGCAATAGCATTCCTGAGTCCCGAGATTCTTGCCATCCCGGCGGAAAAGCTGGACGAATGGATGCAGGACGAGGCGCTGGCGACCTACCGGCACACGGTAGACGATATCGTCCGTATGCGCGCGCATACGCTCGACGCTGCGCGGGAGCAGATGCTGGCGCTGCTGGGCGACGCGGCAGGCACGCCGAAGGCCGCGTTTGAGATGCTGACCGACGTTGATTTGCAGCTGCCGATGGTCAAAAACGAGGCGGGCGAGGAGGTACGCCTCACCGCCGGTACGTTCCCTGTCTTCCGCGAGAGCCGCGACCGCTCCGTGCGCGAGGGTGCGTTCCGCGCCATGTTCGGCACCTACCGGCAGTTCGGCGACGCCATTGCCACGCTCTATGGCGGCTCCGTCAAATTCGACACCTATTTCTCCAATCAGCGCGGCTACGCCTCCGCGTGCGAGGCGGCGCTGGACGGCGGCAATGTGCCCGTGTCCGTCTATGACAGCCTGATCGAGGCCGTGCACGAGAGCCTGCCCTCCATGCGCAAATATCTGGAACTGCGCCGCCGCGCGCTCAAGCTCGACAAAATCGACGTGTTTGATCTGTATGTCCCCATCGTGGAGGACGTCGACTATCCCATCGCGTTTGAGGACGCGAAGGAGCTGGTCAAGAAGGCGACGCTGCCGCTGGGCGAGGAATACCAGAAGCTGCTGGACCGCGCGTTCGCCGAGCGCTGGGTCGACGTGTATGAGAACGACGGCAAGCAGTCCGGCGCGTTCTCGTGCGGTGTGTTCGGCGTGCATCCGTATGTGCTGATGAACTATGCCGGTACGCTTAACGACGCGTTCACGCTGGCGCACGAGCTGGGCCACTCCATGCACTCCTGGTTCTCCGATACGACGCAGGATTATGTCAACCACGATTACCGCATTATGGTCGCCGAGGTCGCCTCGACGGTCAACGAGGTCCTGCTGACCAAGTATCTGCTGAAGACCGAGACGGACGAAAAGCGCCGCGCATACATCCTCAACCACTTCCTTGAGAGCTTCCGCACGACGCTCTACCGGCAGACGCTGTTCGCAGAGTTCGAGCGCAAGGCGCACGATCTCTACGCTGCGGGCCAGCCGCTGACGGCCACATCGCTCAACAAGGTCTATCACGATCTCGAAGCCACCTATTATGACGGCATCGGCATCGACGCGGACATCGACCCCGAATGGTCGTATGTCCCCCACTTCTACCGCGCGTTCTACGTCTATCAGTACGCGACCGGCTTCTCCTCCGCCGTGGCCATCGCCGAGCATATCCTGACGACCGGCGACGCAAGCGGCTATCTGAAGTTCCTCACGACCGGCGGCAGCGATTATCCGCTCGAAGAGCTCAAGATCGCAGGCGTCGACCTCACGAAGCCCGACACCGTCCGCAGCGCGCTGCGCGTGTTTGACGAGACGATCGACGAGCTGGCAAAGATCCTGCTGTAACCCAGCATTCCGCGACGTCCCCTGCCACACGCATGGCAGGGGACGTTTTTTTGCGCACCGGAGGCGCAGACCGAATCCGGCATTTACAGTCCCGCTTCCTGTGGTACGATGGTCAAAGCAGCGCGGCGCATGGCCGCGTAAGATTGGAGACGAATCGGATGAAGAGCAGAAAACAGGTGCTGAAAAAGCTGTTTCTTTCCACGCTGTATCTCAGCGCGTTTACATTCGGCAGCGGTTATGTGATCGTCACGCAGCACAGCTGGCTCAGTCTGCAGGAGTTCGCCGATCTTGTCGCCATGGCGGCGATTTTTGCCGTCTGCCTTGTCCTGCTCCGCAAAACAAAGCTCAGCCCGATCCTCGTCATGCTTCTGGCCGGAGCCGTCAATCTGCTGCTGCCGGCATAGCCGGACGGATGCCCCGGCGGATGTGCGTCATTCCTCCTATATGGGCTTCAGCCCTTTTTCGGCGGCAGACGGCGCAGGAGCAGATATCCGATGAGTCCGAGCACCAGCACGATCCCGGCGGCGATCACGTCTGCCCAATCAAAAATCTGCGGCCCGGCGATGAAAATTTCCGTCGGCCCGTCCGCGCCGCCGATAACGCCGACGGACGCAAAGCCGCGCAGATTCGTGACGGTTTTCAGAAGCCCGGCCAGCAGCGCAAGCACCGCCGCGCCAAGGCAGACGAACCGCAGCGGGCTTTTGCGGAACGCGTAGCCCGGCAGCTGCGCGGTAAGCTCTGCCGCGGCCTGCTTTGCCGGGCCAAGCGCGGCAAAGATCTCCGCATCCGTCTGCCCGGCCTCTCGCCGCTCATTGATCGAACTGCGCAGGTCGTCCATCACCCGGTCCTTCATTTGCCCCGATAGCGGCAGCCGCCGTCGGACAGCGCGCAGATAGCGCGCAAGCTGTTTTTCATTCATGTCCTGCATCCTCCCCGCAAAAATGGTCCACTGCCGTCCGGAATCCGGCCCAGAGGCCGAGACGGCGTTCATTTTCTTCTCTGCCCTTTTCCGTCGCGGAATAGATCTTCCGCGGAGCCGCACGCCCTGTCTCCTGCTGCCAGACCGCTTCGATCAGCCCGTCGTCCTCCAGCCGGTATAAAATCGGGTAGAGCGTTCCCTCCCTGAGCGTAAACAGCCCGCCGGAGCGGCTGCCGAGCTGCGCGATCAGCTCGTAGCCATAGGTCGGCCCCCGGCAGATCGTCTGCAAAACCAGCAGCTCCAGCACGCCCTTCTTGAGCTGCTGCAAAAAACGTTCTTCCATCCGCACCATCCTTGCATTTCTAAGTATTTTGTATTGCTAAACACAAAGTACCACATTTCCCCCAGCTTGTCAAGCAAGACAGCGCAAAAAGGCTCCCTTGAAACCCACACGAATTCCAAGCAGAATGAGAATGAATACGCCGGACCGCATCGTTCGGATTCCAATTTTTTATATTTTTGCGTCCATCTCTTGGGCGTTCGGATCGCAGTGGTGTTCTCAGGAGCGAAAAAATCCAGGCATCATAAGGATGTCTGGATTTTTGTGTTATCTGAAGGCTGCGATATTACATACCGCCGCCATGCTTGCGCATGGAATTGCCGGGCGATCGAACCCAATGGGTTCGGTCCGACATACGAATCACCAAAAAAGAAACCATCCGGATGGATGGTTTCTTTTTTGGTGACCCGTACGGGAATCGAACCCATATTACCGCCGTGAAAGGGCGGTGTCTTAACCTTTTGACCAACGGGCCTGGTAGCGGCAATCTGACTCGAACAGATGACACTCCGGGTATGAACCGAATGCTCTACCAACTGAGCTATGCCGCCATATTTACTTGCGCCGCATCTCACGGGCACGATGTATTATAAGGGATTCAGATCGATTTGTCAACCGGAATCTTTCACTTTTTTAGAAATTTTTCTGTGTATTTGCTCCATACTAACGCCGGGGTGATAAAATGACGCTTCGATATTTCTGCCTGATCGTGCTTGCGGGCGGGACGGTCTATGTCTGCATAGAGCTTCTCTGGCGCGGCCGCTCCCATTGGAGTATGTTTCTGGACAGCGGCCTGTGCGCGGCGCTCATCGGTATGCTCAACGAATGGGCGCCGGGGCTGCCGCTGAGTGCGCAGGCGCTTCTCGGCGCCTGCGTCATAACGGATTCGGAGCTGGTGTTCGGTTCCCTGTTCAACCGCTCGTATGCCGTCTGGGACTACCGCGGTCTGCCGCACAATGTTCGCGGGCAGATCTGCCCGCAGTATTTCTGCGCGTGGCTGTTCATTGCGCTGCTGGCAGTGCTTCTGGACGATGGACTTCGGCTTCTGGCTCTCGGCGAGCCGCTGCTGCAGTACCGCTTATTCTAATTCCCCGAACACCCCGTCCCGGCAGAGGTCCGTCACGCGCACGGCGCGCAGCTCGTTATGCAGCTGTGCCGCCTGTACATAGACCTTAACGTAATTCATGGCATGACCGGCGTACAGGCCGTTTTCCTCCTGCTCGAACAGCACCTGCTGCGTCGTGCCGAGCATGGACGCGTGGTACGCGGCCTCCAGCTCTGCCGCGGTGGATGCGGCCTCGGCCGCGCGGCGCTCCTTGACGGCGTTTGGGATCTGGTCAGGCATATCTGCCGCAGGCGTTCCCTTGCGGCGGGAGTATGGGAAGATGTGAAACATGGAAAGCCCGCAGGTCTTCAGGAATTCCAGCGATTCCGCGAATTCCTCCTCCGTCTCGCCGGGGAAGCCGACGATCAGGTCGGTCGTGACGGCGCAGCCGGGGAAATACTTCCGCAGCAGCCGGACGCTTTCGAGGTACCGGGCCGTATCGTATTTGCGGTGCATCCGCTTCAGGACGGTATCCGAGCCGGATTGCAGGCTCAGATGGAACTGCGGGCAGAGATTCGCATATCCGGAAAGCGTCTTGCAGAACGCCTCGTCGATCGTGCGCGGCTCCAGAGAGCCGAGCCGGATGCGCACGCCCGGCACAGCCTCGCACAGCGCGGCCAGCAGCTGCCGCAGGCAGCTGCCGTTCTTCCACTCCCAGCCCCAGGACGAGATCTCAATGCCGTTGATGACGATCTCGCGGTAGCCCTCGGCGGCAAGGGCCTTCGCCTGCTCCACAGCCACGTTCAGCGGCATGGAGCGCACGCGGCCCCGCGCGTAGGGGATGATGCAGTATGTGCAGAAATTGTTGCAGCCGTCCTCGACCTTCAAAAGCGCTCTTGTGCGCGCGGCAAGTCCGCCTGCGGGCAGGATCTCAAAGGTACGCGGGCCGCCCGCGTCGTCCACGCAGTCCCATTTCTGCCGCGTCTGCGCCGCATCGATCATATGCCGGACAAAGGCCTCCCGCCCGTCCGTGCCGATCAGCACGTCCACGTCGAGCTTGCGGATCTCGTCCGGGCTGCTCTGCGCATAGCAGCCGCACACGCCGACCACGGCGTTGGGGTTCAGCTTGCGCACGCGCCGGATGGCGTTGCGGGACTTTTTATCGGACACGGCTGTGACGGTACAGGTGTTGATAATGTAGCCGTCGCAGATCTCGTCAAAGCTGCCGAGCGTATGGCCGCTCTGCATGAGCAGCTGCTCCATGGCCTGCGTTTCATATTGGTTGACCTTACAGCCGAGCGTATAACAAGCAAATTTCATAAAACCACCAAAATCAGAGATTATGCACAAAAAAGGTTTGTATTTTTTGTGGATAGTATAAAATACAGTTTTCGATTATACTGGATAAAAGAGAATCCAATCCCAGCATTTCTTCTTTTTTCAGTACGATTATACTGGATTTCGAGCC
>OGLN01001769.1_pt1 | contig 14659 bp, 10 predicted proteins | sample 1572641 | NCBI WGS metagenome assembly OGLN01 (sample SAMEA2581903, study PRJEB24529) | metagenome | biome: Human gut stool | place: China | collected 2011
CGGTGTAATCGGTCCTAACGGGGCCGGAAAAACGACAACGTTAAAAATGATCACCGGTATCTTAGCGCCGTCCGAAGGAACGATTGAAATCAATGGAAAAGATATTCAGAAGGATCCGCTCGAAGCCAAGCGCCAGTTCGGTTTTGTGCCCGACGACCCGGATGCGTTTCTTCGCGTCAGGGGAATTGAATATCTGAATTTTATGGCAGATATCTACGGTGTCGGAACGGAAGAGCGTCAGCGTTTTATCGAAGAAACCGCAAAACGCTTTGAGATGGAAGAGAACCTTTCGAGCCGTATCATGAGCTACTCGCATGGCATGCGTCAGAAAATCATGGTGATGGGCGCACTGATCCACAAGCCGCCGGTCTGGATTCTCGATGAGCCGCTGACCGGCCTTGACCCGCGCTCCGCGCACGAGCTCAAACAGATGATGCGTGAACACGCCGATGCCGGAAACGCCGTGCTGTTTTCCACCCATGTGCTGGAAGTAGCGGAAAAACTCTGCGACCGCATCGCCATTATCCATCACGGCCGCCAGGTATACCTGGGTACCCTGGAAGAATTAAAAGCGGCCTATCCGGATCAGACACTTGAAAATATCTTTCTGGAGATCACCGAACATGCGTAACTTATGGATTCTCACCCGTTTCCTTCTGAAAAGCGGACCAGGAAAAAGCAATCAGAAGAGCGGAAAAAAGAAAGCATTTTCGGACGGAGGACGTATCGTTGTATACCTTCTGCTTGGTGTCTGCCTCCTTCCCGTGTCGGTCTTACTGTTTCTTCTGGGATATTCCGGCTATACCTTCCTGCAGCCGCTCGGGCTGGAAACCCTGCTGATCGAGTTCGTCTGTGCCATTGGCATGATGGTCATTTTCTTCTATGGCCTGCCGCTGTTTCTGAGCGAGTATTACATGGACTCTGACCTCGTAAAGCTTTTGCCGCTGCCGTTTACCCCGGCGCAGATTGTCGGTGCGAAAGGCTTCTGCTGTCTGCTGAACGAATACTATCTTATTGTACTGCTGTTCTTTCCGTTTCTGTTAGGGTACGGGATCAGCGCCAAAATGGGCATTTTTTACTGGATCAATATGATCCTCGCCTGCCTTATTTTCCCGGTTGTGCCGCTCGTTTACGCCGCAGTTTTGACGATGCTCGTGATGCGTCTTTTCAAAAATATCCGAAACAAGGATTTCTTAAGCTACCTCGGATTCGCCGCATCCCTGATTTTTGCGATCGGCATCAACGTATTTTCGCGCAGTATCGGAAATTTTGAAATGCAGGATATCATGAACCTGATGGAAAGCCAGAAGGGCACTCTGCGCGCCTTCCGGACCATTTTTCCGAACCTGCCCCTGATGACCGGAAGCCTTGCAGATGCATCCTTTCTCAAAATGATACTCTACATCGCTACAACAGCCGTCATCCTTGCTGTCTTTTTCGCCCTCGCCTGGAAAATCTACCTCCCGGCTGTCCTCGGCATGAGCGAAACCACCAGCGAAAAACGCATTTTATCCAAAGAAGAAGTGACCCGAACCGTCAAAAGCAAAAATCCGGTCCGCACCTATGCGATGATTGAATGGAAAAAACTGTACCGCACACCGGCCTGGTTCATGAATTGTGTTCTGATGCCTCTCATCTGGCCGGTCTTCATGCTTGGTATTGCCCTCATTTCAATCATTTCCAGCCTTGGCATGGCTAAAACCACCGGCCTTTGGACCCGGCTTGTCGCCGATGGCACCATATTCCGCCTCCTGAAAGGGGAACTGCCTGTCGCAGTTGCCGTCCTTACCGCCGCCGGAATTGCCGTCATGATGTCCATGTTCTGCGTGATCTCCGCCACAGCGATGTCCCGAAAGGGCAGCGAATACATCTATATGAAATGCATTCCGATGAGCTATCACGACCAGATCCGTGCCATGCTGGTAAGCGGCATCCTGATCAGTCTCCTTGGCACCTTGCCGTACGCTCTGGTCTTCAACATCATCGCGGTCGTTTTCGGTCTGCACCCGGCGACCCTTCTTTACACCACGGCGATCACGGTTTTATTTACCCTGTTCGTAAACTATGAACAGCTCCTTTTTGACCTTGCATTTCCGAAATTAAACTGGGAAAACGAAACCGCCGCCATAAAATCCAACAACCGCTCCCTGATCTCCGTCCTCATCGACCTCACCGTCGGCGCAATCCTGATCGGAGCCGGCTACCTGCTGTACGGAAAACTTCACCTCAACATCCACATCACCACGAGCGTGATGATTCTGCTTACCGCAGTCCTGACCTTTGCCATGCGAACCGCCCTTTTTAAATGGGGCGTTCAAGTGATGGAACATCTGGAAAGCGCTTAACAGTTTCGAGACATAATAACAATATTAAAATGTGATAGAAAAGAGATTTCAGCCAATGTGCGGATCTCTTTTTTTTTGCGCTCCTTTCCAATTTCGCTGCGTATTTTCTTTTATCGATTATGCTTCATTGTACTACTAAAAGACCTGTGTGGGCAATCCATTGCCGCCATTCCCCGAAAATTTTAAAAGACGGACAAAAAACAGAGGATTTCTCTCTGCATTTTGTCCGTCTCGCTACAACGTATTTATTGGATTCTCCGTTTACGGAAATGATTTCGGAAATGATGAACTAATTCATCGCCTCACCCTTCAGCAGTCTGCTGATGTGCTTGTACAGAAGCATGGTTACCAGTGATACCACAACACCTTTGATGATATTAAACGGTACAACGGCAAACAGAACAAAGGTCGGAAGGCTTGTAATTGCTTTGTTGACTGCGGATCCCATTCCCACAAGGGCATCCATCGGCATTCCAAAGGCTGCTGCATAAGCCGGAAGCAGTACAAAAGCGTTCAGAAGACCGCCGGCTGCTGCCAGAAATACGGTTCCGACTGCCATACCGATCATGGCATTTTTCTTGGTTTTCTGTGTTTTGTAGATCCATGCGGCCGGCATAACATACGCGCAGCCGATCAGGAAGTTTGCTACCTCGCCAACACCTGCGGTGGTACTTCCTTTCATGACAAGGTTCAGCAGAATCTTAATCAGCTCAATCGCAGCTCCGGCAAGAGGTCCCATCGCAAAGGCTCCGATCAGCACCGGAACTTCGCTTAAATCAATCTTGTAGAAACTCGGGGCAAACGGAAGCGGGATGTCAAAAAACATCAATACGACTGCGGCGGCGCCGAGCATTGCCACCTGTACCATGTAACGGGTTTTTCCGATTTGCGACATCTTTGATGTCTGTTTTGCTGTTGTCTGTGCATTCATAACTGCATTTCTCCTTTTTTCTGGAGATCTTGACCGGTTCTGCCGGAAGTAACGAGTCCAAATACGCTCCACGAATTTGAACTCGTTTTCGCGGCAGTCGCCAAGGTCTCGTGCAAGCACGGACTTTGGCTCGTTGCCCGCGAAAAAAAGTGCCCTGAATTCCTTTTCTTGAATTCAGGGCACCAAAAAATATTTCCATGCAAATAAACTTTATTTCGTCTTCTTTCATCCAGACTTTAACTGTTGGTCCCGGAGTTGCACCGAGTCAGCCGCTGTTTGATATCGCAGCGGGTCGCGGACTATACCGCCAGTAGGGAATCACACCCTGCCCTGAAGATCTCCGTATTTTGTTTTTACAGGAATATTTTATTCATATTCACACAATTTGTCAATACTTTTTTCAGACAATACATGATCTGGTTAGTTTGCTACGCCCATCTGAATTTTTCCTGTGCTCTTATTTTTCAGCACACGCAGATAGCAGATCCGCATATCTCCCTTCAGGACAAGACGGATCTCAGATACGCCGTCCGTCTGCGGTCTGTCTGCGAGGGAAATTTCAACATCCTCATAAACCGGCTCGCGGTACCGGTTGCGCTCTTTTACTTCTTCCTCCGCATAGCGGTCCAGTTTCGGGGCGCTGCGGAACTCACAGGTTCTTGTGTCACCGGTAAAGCTTCCCATCGAAACACCGTCCACAAAGGCTTCCACACTGCCGCCGCGTTCACTCTTCACATGAAGCGCCAGAACAGCAGCATCGGAAAGATCACAGTCACGGTAAACGAGAACACCTTCTTTCGTCTCATCCTGCACGCGGACTGCCTTGAAATTGAAGTGGCCTTCCGTCAGATACATGTTCTCGTAATCATCGTAGTGGTCCGCCGCGGTAAATGCACTCAGATCGCGTACGCCCCTTTTTCCGCCCGGAATAAAGATTTCTGCGGAAACGGCTTTATCCTTGCAGGATGCGCCTGCATAGATTTCATACGTTCCCTCTTCTACCATCAGTCTGCGGCTGATGACATCGTAGAAGCGAAGCTCCTCTACCGGGATTTCCAGTGCAACGTGTCTCGTCTCGCCCGGGGCAATGTTTTTCACACGAACAAAATCAAGCAGCTGGCAGATTGGTTTCTTCACGCAGGATTCCAAAGCGGAACCGTAGATCTGGACGACCTCGTCGCTTGCGGTAGCGCCCGTATTTCTCACATCGAGAGAGATCTGCAGCAGACGGTCATCTTTTAAGGAAATCTTATAGTTCTCATACGCAAATGTGGTATACGTCAGGCCATAGCCGAATGGATACAATTCCTTCCCGTCGAAATAGCGGTACGTTCTTTTTCCTTTGATGATGTCGTAATCGTCAATGTCCGGCAGCTGATCGATACTCTCATACCAGGTCATATTCAGACGGCCGGCCGGTGCATAGATTCCAAGCACAGCCTCTGCCATTGCGCTTCCCATATCCTGGCTTCCCGTTGCAGACATGATGATCGCCGGCAGTTTTTCCATCGCTTTCTGAAGTGTGTACGGATAATTCGTAAACAGCACCAGAACGGTATTCGGATTGACCTCTGCGATCCGGTCAAGCAGCATCTCCTGCTCCTCTGGCAGCTCCAGTGTGTTGCGGTCGATCTCCTCTTTCGCATTGATCACGGAGTTACAGCCGAGCGCAAGTAAAACCTGCTTTTTGCCCCGGACTGCAGCAACTGCTTTTTCAATTCCGTTTTCGACAACCTCCATCGTAATCGGAATTCCCTCCGTCTGCTCAAAGGAGAAAAATCCCTCTGCATCCTTATAAACCGGGTAATGGAAACGGTTGGTCAGCACAACGCTGCCATCCTCCTGTGGCTCCACGTGGAAAATCTCCATCACGAACCAGTCGAAGGCTTCCTCCCGGTCTGCCGCAATCTGTCCCATTTTCGGCTTTTCTCCCTGCGACTCTGAGAGTCTTGCGCTGAGGTATTTTCCGGTACGGACACTCTTGAACGTATAGCTTCCCTCACCCCAGTATTCCTTGATAAACACATCTGGCTCATCTGCCATCTGAAGTGTTCCGTCTTCTGCTACGGCAAGACCTTTTCCATCACAGCGGAAAACAACGCGATCCAGACCATCCGCGAATGTAATGTTCTCCTGCTTCAGTACTTCCATCCCCTGCAGGAAGGTTGTGCGGTATGGTGCCGTTCCGCCGTACCAGTCCTGATACCATGCATCACCAAGCGGTCCGACAATGGCAATATCTTCTGCTTTCAGGGCTTTGTCAAGTGGCAGCGCTCCGTTCTCATTTTTCAGAAGTACGTTTCGCTTGGGGCCCATGTTGACGGAGGCTCAGCTCTTTACAGATTTCACGTGCCTTCGGGGAATCGATATCGTCCTCGGTCACACGGTCATACGGATTCAGATTTTCCCGATCATAAACGCCGAGACGAAGCTTCGTCTCCATCATACAGCGAATAGAGCGGTCCATATCCTCTTCTTTCAGAATGCCAAGCTCATATGCCTCGCGTGCCGCCTGCTCTACCATACGCGGATCGTCAGACATGGCATCCACACCGGCTTTCAGCGCCGTTGCGATCGTCTCCGCATGCTGTCCGAAATAGTGATGCAGATTCACGACAAGTCCCATCGCACCGCCGTCGCTGACAACGTGACGGAGACCGTACTGTTTTTTCAGAATATCGGTCACTTCCGGATTCAGGATACCGATCGTTCCGTTGATCTTGTTATATGCCGTCATAATGCCCTCTGCGCCGCCATCCTCAATACATCTGCGGAATGGCTCCAGATACAGCTCATATTTGTTCCGCGGGTCAATGGAAGAATTTTTCCATCCGCGGCCGACCTCCGTGTTGTTTCCATAGAAATGCTTTAAGGTCGCTGCACAGCGCAGATACTTCGGATCATCGCCCTGCATTCCCCGGATATAAGCACCGGCCATTTTTCCGGTCAGCACAGGATCCTCTCCGTAACCTTCTTCGTTTCTTCCCCATCTCGGATCGCGCTCAAGATCAACGGTCGGAGCCCATCTGCTGAGTCCATGGCCCTGATGGCGGTGCCATACGACGCGCGCCTCGGTTCCTGTTATTTCACCGGCCTGTCTGATCAGCTCCGGGTCCCAGGATGCACTCATACCGATCGGCTGTGGGAAGGATGTTGTCACATCCGGTTTTCCAAGACCGTTCTGATCGTTTCTGCCCTCAACGCCGTGTGCCGCCTCACCGCCCACAGAGACGCCCGGAATGCCAAGGCGCGGCAGATCCGGGGAAGAGCTGGCGAGGTATCCCAGTTTTTCTTCGACCGTCATTTCCTTTAACAGCCAGTCGATTCTTTCCTGATCCGTCAGTGATGCATCCCAGAACGGTGTGTTTTTGTTTACCTGAAACTCCTTCTTTTCTGTCATTTTCCAAAAACCTCCCGATGATTTTGTCTCATGAAATTGTTTGCAGATTTTCCATATACTGTTATCTTTTTACAATGTTTCACATTTCCCATTACTGTCGCTGTATTTTAAAACATGGCCTGATATTTAATAATATCAGACCATGTTTTTATGCCGCCTTTCGTTCAACGGCAAAACCTTATGTTTTTGCTTTACTTACTCTACATCAACAAGTTTGGTAGCAAGGAACTCTGTCATAGCTTCTTCTGCATCTGCCAGACCATTGTCTGTCAGCTCCTGTACCATGGTCTCCCAGTTTCCATCAAACTCATCTTCGGTACCAGTTACGCATTTAACAAGTCCCGGCCAAGCAATTTCGTCCAGAATTGTCTGTTTCTCAGCAAGTTCCTGTGGCTGCTGATATGCCCACAGTGCAGAGTATGGAAGAAGATCGAACTCTTCCGGCTGTGCAAACATGTCGGTCAGCATCTCAAATCCCATCGCTTCGCATCCTTCTTTTTCTGCTGTATTGTAGTTTGCAATAACAGACTCTTTGGTAGTTGGAGTGTATGGGAATCCGTCTTCAGAGTAGGAACCTGTTCCGTAGATCGGGAATCCAGTGTAGTTGTCAATACCGGTGTTCTTTGCATAATCCGGATCAGACTGAGCTTTTGCAACTTCTTCATCGGTACGATATGGCTGTCCGTCATCATCGAGGAAGTAGTTCTCGCCTTCGATACCCCAGTGATACAGGATCTGTCCTTCATCGGAGCACAGATAGTCAAGGAATTTGATGGCACGAACCGGATCTTCACAGCTCTTGGTAATTCCAATACCCCAGCCAACGGTAGTTCCCTGATACAGAAGGGCTTTTTCTACCTGATCTTCTCTTAAGGTTACAGGAAGTCCAACATAAGTCTGATCTACTTTTCCATCTGCTACCAGAGTAGCTTCGCACTGGCTGTAATGCCACTCAGCATCGGTGATGGCAACAACACGGCCGCTGGCAACTTTTGCAATATAGTCATCATCTGTCTGCGTTGCAAAGTTCGGATCCAGGATACCTTCGTTGTACATACGGCACAGCCATTTGAAGTATTCTTTCTCTTCATCTGTTACATGTTTGTAATGTACGTTGTACTCGTCGTCAATGATCCACTGTCCATTATCCGGGGATGCATCAGCGATCAGTCCTGCCGGGTTTCCAAGGGTAATCATCCAGTGCCAGTCAGAAGCACTCATGGTGATACCGATCATATCCAGACCATCTTCTGTTTTTGGATGTGCTGCAAGATAGCTCTTGATCATTTTTTCATACTCATCCAGTGTCTTCGGATATTTATAATCGTTCTCTTTTAATGCAGCCCACTGAATCTGGCAGCTTCCGCCTGTTGTCAGGGTTTTCTGGTTTACACCTGCGTAGGAAAGCTGATAGATTCCAGGATCATCCTGGCTCCATTTCAGTTTTTCCATCTCTGCTCCGTACATTTTTTTGATGTTTGGACCATATTTTTCAATCAGGTCTGTCATATCAATCAGCGCACCTGCCTGATACAAATCCGTTGCTGAGCCTTTTGCATAAATCATGTCCGGATACTCATCATTTGCGATCATCAGCGCAACATCTTCTTTTGCATCACCCTGGGATGCTACCGGATAGGAAACATCAAGTGTAACGCCTGTTGCCTCTGTGATTGCTTTTGCTACCGGGTTATCCCAGTTGCCGTTTTTACCATCAGCGTTAAAATACTCAAAGGTAATCGGAGATTTGTCATCTGCATCATCTGCTGTCTCGCCTGAAGAACTTGCCTCTGCCGCTGATCCAGTCTCTGTGCTGGACCCTCCCTTGCTGCTGCCACTGTCGGAACCGCATCCTGCGAGCATTCCGGCCACCATAGCAGATACTAACATGAGTGATACTACTTTTCTTTTCATAAAAGCCCTCCTTAAAATGGTTTATGTCATCCTGCACTCTTTCTTTCGCCTGGCAGGAATAAACATCATCTTTTTCTAAAAATTTTTTAATACTGTTTTTTATCAGTCTTTAAGTGTCATACCGCCGATAAAGTATTTCTGAAGGAACGGATATACAATAACGATCGGCACAGTTGCTACAATCGTTACGGCCATACGTACGGACATTGGTGTTACGGCCGTCTGTACATTGGTTCCTGCATGAACGTCCATTTTCATGGTCGCCTGGTTCATAATCTCATACAGTTTGTACTGCAGAGTCGGGAGTTTTTTCGCATACAGGTAAGTATCCATGAAGGAGTTCCACTGTCCTACTGCATAGTACAGACCTACGGTTGCGATAACCGGTTTACAAAGCGGCATAACGACTTTATACCAGATCTGAAAATCGTTTGCTCCGTCGAGCTTTGCTGCCTCCTGCAGAGCCATCGGCAGTCCGTCGATATAAGAGCGGACCAGAATCATATTATAAACCCACATCAGACCAGGCAGAATGTATACCATGAAGTTATTGCCCAGCTTTAAGGTACGGATAATCAGAAGGTATTCCGGAATCATTCCGCCACCGACATACATGGTAACAACGAACAGAAGCTGGAATGGTTTGCGGAGTACGAAGTCTCTGCGGCTTAATGTGTAAGCAACCATCGAGGTACATACAATACCTACGATTGTTCCGATGATGGTTCTTGCTACAGAAATCACAGCCGGCATTGCAATGCCGCCGTCTTTAAATACATATTTATAGTTGCTTAATGTAAACTTTCTCGGAATGATGAAGTTTACATTCTTAATGGTATCCGTAGAATCGTTGAACGAAATCGCCAGTACGTTCAGGAACGGATAAATGGTGATGATGACGAGGAATACGAAGATTACCGCCAGTACGTAGTCAAATTTTTTTGCTTTCTTGTTCATATTCGCGTCCTCCTACATAAGTTTATCTTCGCCTACCAGACCGGCAATCTTATTGGCGATCAGCAGCAGGGTAACGCTGACTGCAGACTGGAATACACCGATTGCGGTACCAAGACCGTAGTTGCTGTTTCCGATACCTCTCTTATAAGAGAACCAGGAAAGTACCATCGTGTGATCCTCAACCAGCGGGTTACTAAGAAGCATCTGACGCTCCATACCTACGTTCAGGGCGCCACCGATACTCATAATCAGCAGTACGATGATGGTCGGTCGGATACCCGGCAGAGTGATGTGCCAGATCTTCTGCAGACGGCTTGCACCGTCCATATCAGCGGCCTCGTAAAGACCAGGATCAATACCTGCCATGGCGGACAGATAAATAATTGCGTTCCAGCCAACCTCTTTCCAGCAGTTAATCAGGATAATGGTTACCCAGATAAGCGGTGAGTTGGAACTCATCAGGTGCAGGTTCTTGCCGAAGATACTGTCAACAACACCGCCGTCGTTGAAAATATTCTTTGCAATACTTGCAATAATAACCCAGGATACAAAGTGCGGCAGATAAGAAATGGTCTGCGTTACTTTTTTGAACTTCATAAAGAACATCTCGTTCAGAAGAACCGCAAATGCGATTGCTGCGATCGTTCCAACCGCGATGTCAAGGAAGCTTACTCCCAATGTGTTGATTAATGTCTGTGTGAACAGACGGTCTTTGAATGCATCTGTAAAATTTTGAAATCCAACCCAGGTTCTCTCCCAGATCGGAAGTGCAAATGTCGCAGGTTTTACCTCCTGAAATGCCATGGTCCATCCCCACAGTGGAATGTACTTGAAGATAATCAGCCAGATTACAAATGGTACTGACATCACAAGCAGCCAACGCTGTTTCCACAAGATTGCAGGGGTAATTTTCTCTCCTTTTTTCTTTTTCATTTTTTCCTTCGCCATACTCCCCATCCTTTCCGTTGTTTTGTGCGTTTTTATTACGCATTTTCTTTGATTATTTGTGATGTTTACATTATATCAAATAAAATCCCCGTTTGATATTGTGTATTTTGTCCACTTATATTGACTTTTTTTATCTTTTTCCACATTTTCAGTTGCTATGGCAGGCATTTTTACTAATTTATATGCGTTTGTTTTTATTTTTTACACCAGCTTACAATTCTACCAATCAGTGTTTTTTTTGTAAAAAAAGCAGGAAAACGTAATGGGGGATTACATTTTAAGAAAAATGTCAGTTTTTTATCCAAATAATCTCCGTTTTCTCTGCTATGATAAACACCATAGAACCAAGAGGGGAAAAACGAGATGAGCCAATACAACATATTAGTCGTAGACGACGACCGGGAAATCGTAAGATCTCTCGGCAAACTATTAGAACTGGAAGGCTACAGGGTAAAAAAAGCCTACAACGGCATGGAGGCACTCGACATCCTCATGACCGAACAGATCCATCTGATCCTGCTCGATGTCATGATGCCCAAAATGAACGGCCTTTCCGCCCTGATGAAAATAAGAGAAAAAAACAACATCCCGATTATCATGCTTTCCGCGAAAACCGAAGAGAGCGATAAAGTCATCGGACTTTCGATGGGCGCCGATGATTACGTGACAAAGCCGTATAATACCGCCGAACTCATGGCCCGTGTTAAATCCCAGCTCCGCCGTTACTTCTCCTTAGGCGCCGCAAACGGAACCACACAAAGCCAGGATATCCTGAAAAACGGCGGTCTGCTGCTGAACCGAAACACCAAAGAACTCCTGGTGGACGGTGAACCTGTTCGCCTGACCGCAACCGAGTACAAAATTATGGAGCTTCTGATGGAGCATCCCGGCTATGTATTCTCAGCCGAAGAAATCTACAGCCAGGTCTGGCAGGAGGATGCTTACAGCGTAGAAAATACCGTCATGGTTCATATCCGGCGCATTCGTGAGAAAATCGAAATTACGCCGAAAAATCCAAAATATTTAAAGGTGGTGTGGGGAATTGGATACAAAATTGAAAAAATTAACGGAGACTGAAAAACGCATCCTGCTGTGGATGCTTCTCGATCTTTCTATGGTACTGATTTTGTGCGGAAAGCTTCTGCGGAAATGGGCCAGTGAATTCGAATGGGGAATGTGGCGCAACATCGAATGGGGTATCGGCATTGGAGTGACGGTAGTCGGCGTTTTGGGCATAGCCGCAGCCTTGTATCTGGTATGGAAATTCCGAAAAAATACCGGGAACTCGAAAATGACTGCTTTTGCCGGCAGTGAACCGGAAAAAGCGGGAAAAACAGCAAAAAGCAGCGAAGGGGCAGCCGCAGATAAGTCCGAGACAGATGAAATAGAAAAATCCCGGCAGATGCAGTTTGAGGCAAGAGCCGCTGCGGAAGCAGAGAAAGAGCAGCTGTTTCTGAAAAAATCCGAAAAGGTGCCAAATGAGCTTCTGGTTCTTGTCGGAGGATTTGCTTTTTTCGGATGGCTTCAGCCGCTCCGGCACAGCTATGCCAGATACCGCATTGTTGCCGAATGGGGTACTGTAATAGAGTGTGTGCAGACAGGTCTTCTGTTTTTTGGAATCTGTGGCGTTTTCCTTCTCAGTGCCGGCATTCTTGTCTGTCGCTATGAAAAGAAACAACTGAGAGAAATGTCCTTTTTTTGCAGAGAAAGGAAGCGTTACAGAGATCGGACCAGCCTGGAACGGCAGCTTGCCGGTCAGAGTAAATGGCCGTTCCGTGTGGCACTGATTGCGGAACTTCTAATCGTGATTACCATGATCACCGGACTGATAAACGGAATGGATGGCGAGGTACTGTTTGTCATTCTTCTTGGGCTGACCACGCTGATTTTAATTCTGTTTGCCTGGAAAACATACCGCAGTCGCCTGAACCGGGAGATGGGCCTTTTGATGGAACAGATCCATACGATGGCAGAAGGCAGCATGGAAAGCCGGATCCATGAAATATCCGAAAAATCCCTGCTGTATCCGGCGTTTGCAGAGCTGGAAAATATTGAGAGCGCTATGCAGAAGAGCGTAGAAAAACAGATGCAGGCGGAGCGTCTCAAAATTGACCTGATTACCAACGTATCGCACGATCTGAAAACCCCGCTCACCTCGATGGTCGGCTATACGGATCTTCTGAAAAAAGAGGATCTGACACCGGCGGCACAGGATTACGTCGAAGTGATTTCTGTGAAACAGGAACAGCTAAAGGAGATGATCCAAAGCCTCTTCGAGCTCTCCAAATCGACAAGCGGAACCGAAAAATTCCAGATGGAAAAAATGGATATGAAACGGTTGATCGAGCAGACCCTCGCCGATATGGACGATGCGATTGTGCAGAGCAATCTGTCGTTCCGCACGGCGCTCGGAGAAGAGCCGCTGCCGTTCCTTGGGGATAATGGGAAAATGTACCGCGTGATACAGAATCTCGTGGAAAATATCCTGAAATACAGCCTGGGCGGAACGAGAGTTTACATTGACGCAGGGAAGGAAAACGGGGAGATTTTCGTGACGATGAAAAACATTTCCGCCTATGAGATGAATTTTGAAGCGGAGGAAATGATGGAACGCTTTGTGCGCGGCGACGAATCACGGACGAGCGAGGGTCACGGCCTTGGCCTTGCGATTGCATCAAGCTACACGGCCAACATGGGCGGCCGCATGGAGCTTGCGGCAGACGGCGATCTGTTTAAAGTCATCCTGCGTTTCCCGGAGGCAGGCGAGGATTCTGCAGCGGGAGAAACAGCCACAAAAACCTGACTTGCATAAGAATGAGACAGAAGCGGGATTGCAGCAGGAAGGATCTGAAGAAGGATTCTGAGAGAGTATGTAATCCCCGGGAGGAAAAAAATGGAGACAATCAGTATTATCATACCATGCTACAACGAAGAGGAAGCAATTCCGGTTTACTACGAGACGATGGTACGTCAGATGAATGAGATGGAAGAACAGCAGAAGGTTCAGTTCGAGCTGATCTTTGTTGACGACGGCTCAAGGGATCACAGTCTGTTTGAGATGCGCCGGCTTGCGCAGAAGGATATGCGTTGCCGTTACCTCTCGTTTTCGAGAAATTTCGGAAAAGAGGCAGCCATGTACGCCGGACTGCAGGCGGCTAAAGGTGATTACGTAACGGTGATGGATGTCGACCTTCAGGATCCGCCGTCCCTTCTTCCGAAAATGTACGCGATGCTGCAGAGCGGCACTTGTGACTGTGTAGCGGCACGCCGCAGTTCGCGGGAGGGCGAGGGAAAAATCAAATCCTTCTTATCAAATGCTTTCTACAGTGTGATCAACCGCCTTTCCAAAACAGAGATCGTAAGCGGTGCAAGGGACTACCGCCTGATGAGCCGCAAAATGGTGGATGCCGTGCTGGAAATGAGTGAGTACAACCGCTTTTCCAAAGGGATTTTCGGATGGGTCGGCTTTCACACAGAATGGCTGGAATTTGAGCATGAGGATCGCTGCGCCGGAACATCAAAGTGGCCACTTCGAAAGCTCCTTGCGTACTCAATCGACGGCATCACAGGTTTTTCCGTAGCCCCGCTGTCACTCGCATCCGTCATGGGCGTGCTCTTTTTCCTGATTTCGATGATTCTGATCGTGTTCATTATCGTAAGAACGTTGCTGTTCGGCGATCCCGTTGCGGGCTGGCCGTCGATGGCATGCATCCTTTTTCTGGTGAGCGGTGTACAGCTTTTCTGCACGGGCATTGTAGGCATTTATCTTTCCAAGACATATCTTGAAACAAAGCACCGTCCGATCTATCTTTTAAAGGAGACGAGTGAAGAGACGGTCAAGATGCACAGTGTGCAGCCGGTGAAAAAGCAGGAGAGTGCTGCAAAGAGAAGAAAAGATGCCCATACGGCAGAAAAGAAAAATGTGTATTTTCCAGAGTATGCCGACAAACGCCATGCTTCTGAAAGAGGAGAAATCCGGGCATGAAAAAGGAAATCTTAAAGGAAATAAGAGAGCCGGGGAAATCACGGAAAAAGAAAGGCCAGCCGAAAGGACGGCGGAACGGCTTTTTGGAAGGTCTTACCGGAAAGGATTTTACGGCGGCTGGTCTGTTTTTCTTTTCTTTGCTTTTGTGCCGGCTGTTCGTCCTGCAATACGGCGTATTC
>OGLN01001776.1_pt1 | contig 14609 bp, 19 predicted proteins | sample 1572641 | NCBI WGS metagenome assembly OGLN01 (sample SAMEA2581903, study PRJEB24529) | metagenome | biome: Human gut stool | place: China | collected 2011
TACATACAAGACCGGCAATGAAGTACGGCAGGTTCAGGAGCAGCTGCTTCTTTGTCTTATTACTCATAGATCACGCTCCTGACTTTTGTGGCGAACCTTATCCGGAAGAATTGCAGCAACCAGCTCTTTGAGCTTGTTAAGCTGCTCCAGAACACTCGGTTTTTCCTTTGTTTTCAGCTTTCGGTTGGTGAATTCCTCAAAAGCGGAAGTCAGTGCATCCGCATCCTTCGCCTTAAAGAACACCGTGTACTTGGGTGGAATCACATTTTGGTCTTTCGTAATGGCATAATCCACACCATATTTCCGCGCCACCTGTTCAAAGCCTTTCAAATCTGTTTTCTCAATGGGGATACTGCTGACTCCCTGATTCTGACCGATCAGTTCTTTGATGCTCTGCTTTCCAACCGGCAGCTGCGCTGTTTTCTGAGCCACCTTTGCCTGATGGTGCCGTTTCCACGCATTATAGCCATTCACAATGGTGCGAAAGGTCAGTTTCGTGGTGCTGATTGCCAGATTGACGGTACGATTTTCAACTTCTTCCTGCATGAATCTCCGCCTCCTTCCTTACAAACTGTCCCGGTCCGGTGCAGGTTTGCTCTTTTCTTGGGGCTTTGCAGCCTTTTCCTCCATCTTCTTCACCATGTCATCCGGAACCTGAATCGCCATGATGCTGCGTCCCATGCGAACGAACATCTGGGGCTGATGGAACTGTTCCTCAAATTTCTGCATCTGCTCCGAAGTCAGAGAACCAAAGTCATCCTCTGTCAGCCCTACCACCAGAAAATCACCGGCATAAATGTCCTGCATATCCCCGTCTTCGGTGTAAATCGCACGGTTCAGCGGCAAGCCATTGATTTTACCGGATTCATTCAGAATAATGGCCACTTCATCCTCAAATGGATAGGTTACTTCAATATCGCCGCCGACCATTGCCTGCAAATCTTCCAGCTCCGTGCCAACGCTGATTTTCTTCGGGTAGGCGTTGGGCTGCACCAGCAGCACATCCATTGTCCTGGTCTCTGCCAGTTCATGTTCTCCCACGGTCTTGAAATCCACATCGGTGAAATCGCCGGAATCCAGAACATAGTCCTGATTGTTCCACGCCTGCGTCACCATGCGTTCCGCATCTTCCTGTGAGGCAGCTTCCACGGAAACCTTTCTCTGGAGAGTCTCTGTAATCTCCACATCAAATTTCTTCATAGGCACCTCCTTAGATCAGGCGCAGTGCCGGAACCAACTCGCCGCCAATGGAAACCACCGTCAGGTTCTCGTTCACATAGTCGATGGTGCGTTCCAGCGTAAACAGATTGATGCTGCATTCGTTGCCGTTCTGGTCGATTTCCGAAACCTCCGCAGCTCCCAACAGATAGCGGGTTCTGTCAGTCTCGATCACATCGCTCTTATCATAATGGAGAAGCAGTTCCCCATCTGCCACCAGATCAGCCTCCATCTCATCGTAAACATCCTCAAAGATGTCTCGACTGCCAGCCTCGGTCAGAAGTTCGCCGCCAGCCCCCGGCAGGATCACCATCACAATGCGCTCCTTCGGGTGATCTTCACGGATTGCTTCCAGCATCAGCCAGTTATGAAGCATCGCAATGGACTTCTCAAACATGGAATCATCCATCGGATTCGGCTGCGATGCACCATTCGGGCAGTTCTTGCAATCCATGCTGCACACTGCGTTGTTCTGATTCTTCTTAAAGTTCATCATCATAAAAATCTCCTTATCGTTCCATATCTCGTTGTTTACTTCGCTGCCACTTTTCCAGCAGCCGGATAATCGTGTCCTTGTTGGTGAAGATGATCTGGTTGTCCTCCACCTCCACCTGGCCGATCTCCTTGTTTTCGGTCATGGTCATGAAGGTGCCGTAGTCCACCTCCTGCACCGCGTGCCGGGCCACCAGGGGCACCAGCAGAAAGTTGATCAGCAGCAGCACCACCAGGGCGACGCCGTAATAATAGATCAACGGTTTTTTCGGGGGCTTTACTTCTTTCATATGCCGTCCTCCTGCGTCAGCCGGGTCCGAATCCCCGGAATTTTGGGATATGATACCACGCCTTCCCGCGAAAATCAACAGGATTTTGTGAACAAACCGGGGGGTTCCCGCCAAAAAGAGGACGGGGCGCTGCCCCGTCCTCTTTTGGCACTCAGAAGGTCTTGTTCACATAGTCGTTGTACTTCTTCACGTCCATCTGGCCCTGATAGGTGTTCTGGAACCGCTTCACCGTCAGGCTGTTGAACTGGACGATCTGGCGGTATTTCAGGAAGCCCACCACCAGGGGCAGACCGCCGGACAGATAGCTGATGGGGGCCTGCCGCCACACGCCGTAGCCAAAGGCCGCCACCACCACCAGGGAGATGATGACCCCGGCGATCTCCTTTTTGGGGTGGAGCTTGTGCACCACGTCCGCCTGCACCACGCCCAGGTCGATCATGGTCTTGGCGAAGCGCTTCTGCACCGTGAACAGGCTGACGGCATTGAGCACGCAGGGGGCCACCACGAAAAACGCAAACAGTGCAATGATGGCCTGGAAAATGAAAATCATCAATCCTTCGTTATCCAAAAATCTATCCTCCTATTATAAATTAGTCCACAAATTTCACAGCCACGTCCTCCCGGGCGCTGGCATACAGCATGGTCAGGTAGATCACGTCGAAATCCACGATATCTCCCACCTGCGGGCAGGGGTCGCAGTCCTCCACGTCCAGAATGCAGTGGTCCGACGAGCCGCCCACCACCGTCATACCCGGCGTCCGGGGGTGCAGCATCATGATATCCCCCACATCGGCCCGGCCGATGCCGGCAATGGCCCGGCGGCGGATGCCCCGGTCCTCATAGGTGGGCCGGTTGCAGAAGCAGTCCACCATAATGGGTCCCACCGGGTGGGTGGGCTTGTCCTTCACCTCCACGATCTGGGCCCGCAGGGTCATGCAGTCCATCCGCAGATAGTCCATGTCGTGAATGCTCCAGTCCACCTGTAAATCCTTGGCCACTAAGATACCCTCGCCGATGCGCAGGTGGTTGATGCCTTCCGGCATGGTGCCCCAGTGGACCAGGGTGAAGGAGCTGGTGGCTCCGCCGGACACGATCTCCAGCTTCCGGCCGATGGTGTCCTCCACCCGCCGGGCGATATGTACCAGCTGGCCCAGATTCTCCGGTGTGGGCTGGATGGAGCCGTAGCACCCCAGGTTCACGCCTACGCCTGCCAGCTCCACATGGGGCAGGTCCCGCTCCACATGGACGCACACGTCCAGCATCTCGTCCTGGTCCCAGAAGCCCTCCCGCAGGTCCCCCAGGTCCGCCATGATCACGGCCTTGTGGACAGCTCCCTGCCGGGCGCAGGCCTCCTCCAGGGCGTCCAGCGTGGCGGCCTCGCTTTCCAGGGAATAGTCGCACCACCGGGCCACGTCCTCCAGCTCGCTTTCCATGGGGATCCGCAGCAGCATATACGGCCCCGGCACCCCGGCCCGGCGGCAGCGGATGATCTGCTCCAGGCGGCTGCTGGCCAGTTGGGTGGCCCCGCAGTCCCGGAACATACGGCCCACCTCCGGCAGGCCGCTGCACCCCTTGATGACGCCGCACACCTGGATGCCCCGGGCGGTGCAGCGGGAGATGACCTCCTCCATATTGTGCCGCAGGCGGCTGCGGCTGATTTCCAGACAGGGGAACTGCCGGTTCATATGCGAAAGCCTCGATTCCAATAGATAATGTAGGAATTATACCACGGATTTTCTTCCCTGACTACCGTTTTTTCGGAATTTCCCCGCCGCGTCAAAAATAGATGACCACGTCCGGGTGCTGCTGCAGCTCCCAGCGCAGGTCCTCCAGAAACAGGGCCGCCTCCCGGGGCAGCTCCACCGCCCGGGGGGCGATGAGATAGCTGATGCGGTCCGGAGGCGGGGCGGTGAAGCGGCAGATCTTGGCCCGCCCGGCCCGGCGCATATGCTCAGCGGCAATGGCCGGGGCCGCCGCCCACACCCGGCGGGTAGGGGGCCACGCATCCGCCAGCTGCATGGTGTCGGTGTTCAGCAGGGGCCGGGCATCGGACCCGAACCAATAGTCGTTCCACACCTGCACCTCCCGCCGCTGGGACACGTTGATCTCCTGGGACATATCCAGGTCGTGGGGGTTCACCAGCTCCGGATAGTCGCTGCCCTCGGAGCAGATCATATAGAACGACTCCCGGAACAGGGGCGTCACCTGCAGCTCCGGGTTGAAGCCCACGTCGTCCTCCACAATGGCCATGTCCAGCTCCCGGCGGGTAACGGCCTCCTGGGCCTGCTGGCTGGACAGGGTCTCCACCCGCAGAGCCACCGGCAGGTCCCGCTCCAGAAACCGCTTGTATACCGGCGGCAGCACATATTGGTTGGCGGTGTAGGCGGCGCCGATGCGGAAGTGGGTCCGGGCCTCGGCGGCGGCAATGCCGTGCATCTCGGCCATCAGCCGCTGCCACCGCTGGGCCAGGGGCAGAAACCGGGTTCCCGCCTCCGTCAGCTCCAGCCGCCGCAGGCCCTTGCCCCGGACAAACAGCGGCGTCCCCACCTCGTCCTCCAGGGTCTGGAGCCGGGCGGAAAGGGTGGGCTGGGTGATATAAAGCGCCCGGGCGGCGGCGGTCATGGACCCGCTGCGCAGCACCGTCAGAAAGGTTTCGATCTCCATATCCGTCATGTCGGAGCCCTCCTGGAATTATAGATTGCGACCTATATTATAAGGGAAAAGAACCGATTTTACAAATCCCTTTTTTCGTGTTATCTTATCACTCGCCCGAAGGGGAACCGCACCGGACGCGGCGCGGGAACAGCAGAAAGGAGTGTTCTCAAATGACTAAGACGAATCGCACCGGTATGGTAGTTGCGGCCGTTGTTGCTTCTGTATTGATGGCACTCACGCTGGTGAGCACGGCCACCGGCCACTTCTATGGCCTGACGGTGGTGCTGGCGTTTCTGATGCCGGTTCTGGCTTTCGTGGAGCTGGACCTGCTGTGCAAGCTGCTGTAACGCAAATTCGCTTTTCCATCCTTTTCCATTCCGCATATACCCTCCAAGTTTTTCTCTCTTACAAATGGTCCGCCGCTGCCGGGCGGCGGACCGCAAAAAACACCGCAGGGCTGCCGGGTCCTGCGTTTTTTGCACCTTGTTAATTGTGAACAAATTGTAAACTTTAAAAATCATCTTTCCTTGCGAGTTCTAATATGGTATATTAGATGTCGAGAAAACACGAAAACTATACCTTCCAAGGAGGTTTTTCCCATGCGCGAATATGTTCTCATGACCGACAGCTGCTGCGACCTGCCGGACCAGATGGCAAAGGACCTGCAGCTGGAGGTACTGCCCCTGACCATGCATATGGACGGGCAGGACTATCCCAACACCCTGGATGGCGCGGCCATCAGCAACGAGGAGTTTTACCGGCGGATCCGGGCGGGCAAAATGGCCACCACCTCCGCCGTCAACGTGGGCCAGTTTGAGGACGCCATGTCCGCCATTCTGGAGCAGGGGAAGGATATCCTGTGCATCAGCTTCTCCTCGGCTCTGTCCACCACCTACCAGTCCGCCTGCATCGCGGCGGAAAGCGTCCAGGCCAAGCATCCCGAGGGCCGCATCCGGGTCATCGACTCCCTGAGCGCCTCCCTGGGCCAGGGCCTGCTGATGTACCTGACGGCCCACAAGAAGCTGGAGGAGAACCTGACCCTGGACCAGCTGGGGGACTGGGTGGAGGAAAACAAGCTCCACGTCTGCCACTGGTTCACGGTGGACGACCTGAACTATCTGAAAAAGGGCGGCCGGGTGTCCGCCGCCACGGCGCTGGTGGGCACCATGCTGTCCATCAAGCCCATCATGCACACCTCCGACGAGGGCAAGCTGACGGTGGTGGGCAAGGCCCGGGGCCGCAAGAGCAGCCTGAACACCCTCATCGACACCGTGGGCCGTCTGGGCATCAACCTGCAGGATCAGGTGATGTTCATCTGCCAGGCGGACTGCCAGGCGGAGGCGGAGACCGTGGCCGCCCAGCTCAAGCAGCGCTACGGCGTCAAAGAGGTGTATATCAACTACATCGGCCCTGTCATCGGCAGCCATACCGGCCCCAACACCATGGGCCTGTTCTTTGTGGGAACGGAGCGCTGAGCATGAAGTGGCTGGAGCTGAAGATCGACGCCGCCCCCGCCGGGCTGGAGCCCGTCAGCGCACTGCTGGAGGACCTGGGCATCACCGGCCTGGTCATTGACGACGAGGGGGATTTCCAGGACTTTCTGGAGCACAACCACGCCTATTGGGACTATGTGGACGACCAGCTGATGCAGGAGAAAAAGGGCCTGTGCCGCATCACCTTCTATCTGGAGGACAGTCCCGACGGGTACAACACCCTGGCTCAGGTCCGCATGGCCCTGTCCCGGGTGAAGCAGGAGCACCCCGAATACGGCCAGCTGCTGCTGACCATGGAGAACATGGAGGACGCCGACTGGGAGAACAACTGGAAGCAGTTTTACAAGCCCATGGAGATCGGCGACCGGCTGATCGTCATCCCGGAGTGGGAGAGCACCGGCGTGCCGGAGGGCCGGGTGGCCCTCCGGCTGAATCCGGGCCTCACCTTCGGCACCGGCAGCCACGCCACCACCCGCCTGTGCCTGACGGCTCTGGAAAAGCATATCACCGGCGGCCAGACGGTGCTGGACCTGGGCTGCGGCAGCGGCATTCTGTCCATTGCCGCCCTGCTGCTGGGGGCGGACCACGCCGTGGCCTGCGACATTGACGAAAAGTGCATGGACGTGGCCTATGAAAACGCCGCCCTCAACGGCGTGGGCCGGGACCGCTACACCGTCCGCTGGGGCGATGTGGTAACGGATCAGGCCCTGCGGCAGGAGTTGGGCGGCCCCTATGACGTGGTGGTGGCCAACATCGTGGCCGACGTCATCAAGGCCCTGGCCTCCACGGTGCGGCCCCTGGTGAAGGAGGGGGGCATTTTCCTGTGCTCCGGCATCATCGACGACCGGGCGGAGGAGGTGGCCCAGTGCCTGCGGGATAACGGCTGGACCATTGCCGAGACCCGCAGCAGCGAGGGCTGGTTCTCCTATCTGTGCCGATAAAATCAAAACCTCCGGCATAGCCGGAGGTTTTGATTTATGGCGCGCAGGAGTCCTGATCCAGGCCGCTGCGGTATTCGTTGGGGGACACGCCAATGACGTCCCGGAAGGCCCGGGCGAATTTGCTGGCGTTGTCATAGCCGAACTGTCCGGCGATGTCCAGCACCGTCCGGTCCGTAGACCGCAGCAGCTCCGCCGCGCCGTGCATCTTCTGCAGGCGCAGCCAGGCGGCGGGACTGCGGCCATAGACCCCCCGGAAGCTGGCCTGGATCTGGGCGGCAGAAGCCCCGAAATGCCGGGACAGCTCCTGCACCGTCACCTTGCTTTCGGTGTTGGCCAGCAAATAGTCTGCCGTCTTTCTGGCCAGGGACACCTGTCCCCGGGAAAGGCCCGGCGCGGCCGCCTGGGGCTGGGCGGGCACCTCCAGAGCGCTGAGGAACAGCAGCAGCTCCAGGATCTTCACCTTCAGATACCCCCGGCGCAGGTCCTCCGGCACCTGATACAGCTCCGAAAACACGTGCTCCACCCGCCGGGAGGACCGGGCGGCAAAATACCCCCCGGCGGCGCAGAATTTCTCCGCCAGGGCGGCGGGCTGCACCTCCACGTCCTCCAGAAAGCAGGACAGGCACCGGGGCGCCAGCCCCGGGTCCACGGTAACGGTGATGCCGTGGTAGTGGCCGGTGGGAAAGGCGGCCAGGGTGGGCAGCACGTCCTGCCGGGCCACGGATAGGTCCCCCGGGGCCAGATAGAAATACCGGCTCCCTAGGCGGTACTCCATGCGCCCCTCCCGGCAGTGGCTGATCTCCAGCACCCCCGGGGCGGCAGGCTCCAAGGGACAGGAGGCGGCGTGGACGTCGTGATAGTGGATGTCGATGCCGGGAAACACCGGATAAAGCGTCACCGCCGCCTGGCCCCCGTCCGGGGTCTCCCGGCGGACGGTGTGCTCCGGCAGCGGCAAGGGTTCATGCAGACACGCAGATTCCATGGTCACTTTTTCAGGTGGCCCAACAGGCCCCGCTTTTCCAGGGGACGGGACACCACCTCCCCGGCCTGATAGCCGGTGTCGTTGATGACCCGGACCAGCTGCTCCCGGTCCAGGGGCTCCTGGGACTGGATCACCGTCTGGCCCTTGGTGTGGGAGGAGGAGACCTTCTTCACCTGGAAATGGCTGCGGACGGCGTCGTTGATGTGGCTTTCGCACATGCCGCACATCATGCCGTCCACCTGGACAATGGTTTCGATCATAGCGTTATACCTCCTTGAGGAAATGGGTTGTTTTTCCGGCGGGGCTATTGCTCCGCCGACAGCAGGCGGTCCCGGAGCTGGGACAGCCGGTCCTGGGACTGGGCCAGGATGGCGCAGACCGCCGTCTGACAGGCGTCCTCCTCCAGGCCCAGGGCCTGCTGCATCCGGCGGCACAGGGGGCCGAAGCACGCGGCGTATTCCGCGGCGGTCCGGCGGCCCTCCGGCGTCAGGAACACCGTGCCATAGCGCTCCTTTTCCACCAGGCCCGCCTGACAGAGATTCTGGAGCATGGAGTGGGCGCTGGGCTTGGACACGTTCATCCGGGCGGCGATTTCCACCGAGCGGACGCCCCTGCCCTCCCGGCACAGATCGTCCAGCACCAGCAGATATCGGATGGAGGCCGGGGTCATGGCCTGCGGGCAATTAGACATATCTAACCTCCTGGGTGAAAGGGAGGGGGAGACGCGGAGCTGCCCACGTCTCCCCCGGGGATCAGGTCACGGCTGGCTGCGGTGGCACTGGCCATGCATGGCGCAGTGGGCGCACCCTGCGCCGCAGGAGGACTTTCCCTGCTTTTTCTGGCGGATCAGACTGCGGATGATAAGGACTACAATGGCAATAAGTACCAGGGTGATGAGAATGGTGGAGAGATTGGCGCTGATCCAATGCAGCATGGAATTTCACTCCTTTTCGGAAAATGTCGTAAGATGGGATGGAACAGATCAGACGGTGGCGTTGAGCTTGGTGGCCTCCTTATAGGGGCGCACCAGCATATAGACCATCAGGGCCAGGGCCGCCAGGGCGAAGATCAGGCCGATGACATTGACGCTGCCGGTGAACAGGCCGCCGAACTGGTTGATCATCAGGCCGACGAGATAGGCAAAGCCGCACTGATAGCCGATGGCGAACCAGGTCCACTTGCGGTTGTTCATCTCCCGCTTGATGGCGCCGATGGCGGCGAAGCAGGGAGCGCACAGCAGGTTGAACACCAGGAAGCTGAAGCCGCTGATGCCGGTGAAGGCCGCGCCGATGTTCTGATACACGGTGCCGTCGCCGCCGCCATACAGGATGCCCAGGGTGCCCACGATGTTCTCCTTGGCCACAAGGCCGGTGATGGAGGCCACGGCGGCCTGCCAGTTGCCCCAGCCCAGGGGCTTGAAGATCCAGGCGATGACGCCGCCGATGGCAGCCAGGATGGAGCTCTGGATCTCGCTCTCGTCCAGCATACGGAAGGTGCCGTCCACCCAGCCGAAGTAGGTGGTGAACCACACGAAGATGGTGGAAAGCAGGATGATGGTGCCGGCCTTCTTGATGAAGCTCCAGCCGCGCTCCCACATGCTGCGCAGCACGTTGCCCAGAGTGGGCCAGTGATAGGCGGGCAGCTCCATGACGAAGGGAGCGGGATCACCGGCGAACATCTTGGTCTTCTTCAGCATGATGCCGGAGACGATGATGGCGGCCATGCCGATGAAGTAAGCGGAGGTGGAGACCCATGCGCTGCCGCCGAAGATGGCGCCTGCGATCATGGCGATGAAGGGGACCTTGGCGCCGCAGGGGATGAAGGTGGTGGTCATAACGGTCATCCGGCGGTCGCGTTCATTTTCGATGGTACGGGAAGCCATGACACCGGGCACGCCGCAGCCCACGCCGATGAGCATGGGGATGAAGGACTTGCCGGACAGGCCGAACTTGCGGAACACACGGTCCAGCACGAAGGCGATACGGGCCATATAGCCGCAGGCCTCCAGGAAGGCCAGCATCAGGAACAGCACCAGCATCTGGGGCACGAAGCCCAGCACCGCGCCCACACCGGCCACGATGCCGTCATTGATCAGGCCGCTGAGCCAGTCGGCGGCGCCGGCGGACTCCAGACCATTGCTGACCAGCACGGGGATACCGGGGACCCACACGCCGTAGTCGGCGGGATCGGGGGCGTCAAATCCGTTTTCAGTGAGATACTTCACGGCGTCCACAAAGGTCATCTGCACCACGTTGTCCAGCTTGTCCGCACCCTCGGGCAGGGCGTCATAGTAGGCGGTCATGGTGTTGATGGCCAGGGTCTCCTCGTCCTCCACGTCCACGGTGGCGGTGGAGGAGCCAGGCTGGAAGCTCCGCATTTGGGCCAGCAGGGCCTGGGCGTCAAAGTCCTCGGCCTCGGGGTCGATCTCCGTGCCCAGGAAGGCGTCCACAGCCTGGATGGCAGCGGTGTAATCGTCGTTGACGGCGTTATACTCCTTGCTGCCGATGCCCAGCAGGTGCCAGCCGTCGCCGAACACGCCGTCGTTGGCCCAGTCAGTGGCGGGAGCGCCCACGGCTACCATGGCGATCCAGTAAACCAGGAACATCACCACGGCGAAGATGGGCAGGCCCAGCCAGCGGTTGGTGACCACCTTGTCGATCTTGTCGGAGGTGGACAGCTGGCCCTTGTTCTTCTGCTTGTAGCAGCTCTTGATGATCTCGGCGATGTAAACATAGCGCTCGTTGGTGATGATGCTCTCGGCGTCGTCGTCCAGCTCCTTTTCGGCGGCCTGGATGTCCTGCTCAATGTGCTGCATCACGTCGGCGGGGATGCTGAGCTTCTGCAGCACCTTGTCGTCCCGCTCGAAGATCTTGATGGCATACCAGCGCTGCTGCTCCTCGGGCAGGGTGTGGACGGCGGCCTCCTCAATGTGGGCAATGGCGTGCTCCACGGGGCCGGAGAAGGTGTGCATGGGGATGGTCTTGGTCTGGCCCTTGGCGGCCTTCACGGCGGCCTCGGCGGCGTCCATAACGCCGTCGCCCTTCAGAGCGGAGATCTCCACGATCTCGCAGCCCAGCTGGCGGGACAGCTCCTTGACGTTGATCTGGTCGCCGTTCTTGCGGACCACGTCCATCATGTTCACGGCGATGACCACGGGAATGCCCAGCTCCGTCAGCTGGGTGGTCAGGTACAGGTTGCGCTCCAGGTTGGTGCCGTCGATGATGTTCAGGATGGCGTCGGGGCGCTCGCCGATCAGGTAATTCCGGGCCACCACCTCCTCCAGGGTGTAGGGGGACAGGGAGTAGATGCCGGGCAGGTCCATGATGACCACGTCATCGTGCTTCTTCAGCTTGCCCTCCTTCTTCTCCACGGTGACGCCGGGCCAGTTGCCCACGAACTGGTTGGAGCCGGTGAGGGCGTTGAACAGGGTGGTTTTACCGCAGTTCGGGTTGCCCGCCAGGGCAATTTTGATCTGCTTATCCATATGATTCTCGTATCTCCTTTCCGGGAACTTATTCCACTTCGATCATTTCGGTGTCGGCCTTCCGCAGGCTCAGCTCATAGCCCCGGACGGTGACTTCCATGGGGTCGCCCAGAGGGGCCACCTTCCGGACAAACACCTGGGTGCCCCGGGTGATGCCCATGTCCATGATGCGGCGCTTCACGGGGCCCTCCCCGTGGAGCTTCACCACCTGGACCGTCTCGCCGATTTTCACGTCGCGCAGTGTTTTCATGTGGATTCTCTCCTTTTATGTATTTTTTTGATTTTCTCAGATCATGATCTTTCGGGCCATTTCCTCGCTGATGGCGATGCGGGCCTCCTTGACCTTGACGATGACGTTTCCGCCCAGGGCCGCCACCACTGTGACGGTGCCCCCGGCCACAAAGCCCAGGTCCTCCAGATGCTTTTTCACCTCGGGGCTGCCGCCCACCCGGTGGATGAGATTTTCTTCGCCCATGTTGGCTAATGTCAGCGGCATCATAGCTGCTTCCCTCCCTGTGATAGCGGTTAGGGGTCGCTAACCGATCGTGAAAAATGAATGGTTAATCCGCCTTAACCTCTTTGTTAACAAAAAGGTTAAGCTCCCTTAACCGCTGGATAGTTTAACACCTCTAACATTTCTTGTCAACCCCTTTTGGCGAAAAATTTTTCCTCCTTGCAATTTTTGTTAAAACATGCTAACCTATAAATAATTTTGCGGGAAGGTTGGTACTGTTTGCCATGCAGATCTTGAGAGCCTCGGAGGATTACCTGGAAACCATGCTGATGATGAAGGAGAAGCATGGCTATATCCGTTCCATTGACATTGCGGAGTATCTGGGCGTGACCAAGCCCAGCGTCAGCTACGCCACCAAGCGCCTGCGGGAAAGCGGCTATATCACCATGGACAAGGAGGGGCTCATCACCCTGACGGACGCAGGCATGGCCATCGCCGCCAGCATGCTGGACCGGCACAAGACCCTGACGCAGTTTCTGATCCATCTGGGGGTGGACCCGGAGACCGCCGAGGCCGATGCCTGCAAGATCGAGCACGACATCAGCCAGGAGACCTTCCAGGCCATCTGCCGCCACGCCAGCCGGGCAGAATAAGGTTAAACGTACAAAAGCGAGAGGTTTTCTTTCCTCTCGCTTCTTGTTCTTTTAAAACAGCGTTTTCCACTATATATAATACATTTTTGCGCCAAGTGTATTGACAAATAAATCAAAATCTGTGATAATTTATGCAGTAATTATATAAATAATTATATAATTTTTGGAGGTGGCTCCAATGCAGTTTAATAAATATGTATCCGCATCTGATATTGGAACAGGCAGTGTTTTTAGAATGATGTGGCTCAGTTAAGGAGGAGACGGACCATGAAAAAGCTCTTGCCCCTTCTGTTGGCGCTGTGCCTGACGCTTTCGGCCTGCGCCGCCCCGGCGGCTGTGCCGCTGCCCGGCGATTCGGTGACCGCCGTCACCGTTACCTACGCCGGAAAAACCGTTACCTGCACCGACCCGGCCCAGGTCCGGGCCATGACCGACGCCGCCCGGAGCCTGGAATTTGTTCCCACGGACGCCTCCGTCACCACCCCCGGCGCCATGTCCATGGAGCTGACCTTCACGGACAGCAGCGGCAGCGCCGTGACCCTGACCCTGCCCCTGACCCAGTCCGGCGGAAAAGTCTATGACGCCGGATCAGACAGCATTGGAATTTTTGCCGAAATTTTAGGCGAATAGGTTCAAAAAACAGCGGGACGCCCAAAGCATTTCCACAGCCTTGGGCGTCCCGCCTTTTCTCGCCTTTGTCCCGGGACAAACCGCCGGTTTTCCGGGCCGTCCCGCTCTGTACCGGGACGGTTTTTTCCGTCAGGGGTTCAGGTGCCGCTTGAAGTTGCCCAGGGTATGTACCCCCTCCTGGACCATGAAGAACGCGTGGGGGTCCACCTTCCGGACCTCCTGCCGCCACGCAGGCCGGGAGAACTGAATACGATAAACGGGCTCCCCGGGCGAAAATCGTCCGGGGAGCCTGCCCGCTTGTCGGAAATGCCTTTGCCGGGGATTCATAGAAAATTAACACAAAAGCCGTCATTCTCCGCTTGTGACGGAATTTATTTTATGGTATACTGCAAGAACACTAAAGGTTTTCTGCCCGGAAGCGGCCAGGCTGAGGGCAGTTTTTTTGACGGAAGGAGACCAAGATGGACTCAAACAACAGAAACGGCGGAAACAACGGCGGAAACAAGAAGAACAACCGGAATCTGCGCAGCGTCCTCTCCCTGATCGGCTGGGCGTTGGTGCTGACCCTGGTGTTCAACTACATTCTGGCCATGACCAGCGGCGGCAAGAGCTTCGAGATCACCTACAGCCAGATGATGAACCTGGTGCAGGAGGATCAGATCAAGAAGATCGAGCTGAAGGACGGCGTGCTGTACGCCACCCCGGTGGAGGGCTATACCTATACCCAGGAGTCGTCCAACAAGAACCAGCAGCCCCGGACCTATACCCAGAGTGAGAAGAGCCCCATCACCCTGTACACCACCTACCTGACGGACACCCGGCTGCTTCCCCTGCTGGATGAGCACGGCGTGGAGTATTCCAGCCCCGTCAAGAGCTCCTGGAGCGTCCTGGGGGACATCCTGGTGATGTACATTCTGCCTATGCTGCTGACCATGGGGCTGATCGTGCTGGTGATGCGGATCGTGTCCAAAAACGGCGGCGGCATCGGCGGCATCGGCAACGTGGGCAAGTCCAACGCCAAGGTGTATATGGAGAAGCAGACCGGCGTCACCTTCAAGGACGTGGCCGGTCAGGACGAGGCCAAGGAGTCCCTGGAGGAGATCATCGACTTCCTCCACAACCCCGGCAAATACACCGCCATCGGCGCGAAGCTGCCCAAGGGCGCGCTGCTGGTGGGTTCCCCGGGTACCGGCAAGACCCTGCTGGCCAAGGCCGTGGCCGGTGAGGCCAACGTGCCCTTCTTCTCCATCTCCGGCTCAGACTTTGTGGAGATGTTCGTGGGCGTGGGCGCGTCCCGGGTCCGGGACCTGTTCAAGG